>Ga0157380_10000132_pt1 | contig 41696 bp, 38 predicted proteins | sample S35metaG_FD_119757 | JGI IMG/M metagenome (GOLD analysis project Ga0157380, IMG submission 119757) | Switchgrass rhizosphere microbial communities from Kellogg Biological Station, Michigan, USA - S3-5 metaG | ecosystem: Host-associated > Plants > Roots > Rhizosphere > Soil | place: USA...
CCGATCGCGAAGGCGAACGGCACCGTGAAGGCGACGTAGCCCGAGTAGAGCATCGGCGGGTGGATCATCATGCTCGGGTGCTGGAGCAGCGGGTTGAGCCCGACCCCGTTGACGGGCGCCGGGTCGAGCGTGGCGAAGGGGTCGACGTTCGGCGCGAAGAGCATCAGCCCGGTGAAGAAGGCGGCGACGCCCATCATCACCGCGGTCGCCCAGGGAACCAGGTCACGCAGTTTGCTGCGGGTCGCGTAGAGCGCCGCGGCGGCGGCGATCGAGAGCACCCAGGCCCAGAGCAGCAGCGAGCCCTCCTGGCTCGACCACATCGCCGCCATCTTGTAGAAGGGCGGGGTCTCGATCGAGGAGTGCTGCTGGACGAGGTTGAAGGAGAAGTCGTTGCTCGCGAAGGCGATCTCGATGATCGCCACGCAGGCGGTCAGCAACCCGCAGAAGCCGTAGACGACGCGGCGGGACTGCAGCAGGCGGCGCTCGTCGCCGTTGCGGCCGGCGAGCGCGAGGGCGCCGGCGCCGAGTGCGGAGAGGAAGGCAAGGCCCAGAAGGGCGCTGCCGAGGCTAGCCATCAGATTTGGTCGTGAACTTCGACGGGCACTTCGTGATCAGGGTGTCCGGCTCGCCGACGAAGACCCCGTTCTGGATCGCCCCGGTGAGGATGATCTCGCGGCCGCCGCGGAACGGGTCGGGGACGGTGCCGTCGTAGGCAACCGGCAGGCTCTCGCCCTCGCCGTCGCGATCGACGACCCGGAAGGCGATCCCGGTGCCTTCGCGCTCGATCGAGCCCTTGACCACCCGGCCGCTCATCTCATAACTGGTGCCGGGGGTGGCGACGAGCAGCTCGGATGGCTCCTTCGCCTCGGTCGAAGCCGAGAAGGAGGTGTAGATCAGCGCCACCGCGAGCAGCACGGCGGTGCTGAGCGCGACGACCAGCCGGATCTTCCGCTTGCGCTGAGGGTCCACAGGCAGCGGTGATTATCGCAAGCCGCCGACCTGGGAGAATCACGGCCATGGCCGACGACCCCGTTCTGCTGATCACCGGCGCCAGCAGCGGCATCGGCGCCGCGACCGCCCGGGCGGCGGCCGGGAAGTACCGGCTGGCGCTGGCCGCCCGCCGCGAGGGGGCGCTGCAGAAGCTCGCCGGCGAGCTCGGGGGCGAGGAGCGGGCGACCGCGATCCGCTGCGACGTCACCGAGTGGGACCAGGTCGAGGCGATGGCGGCGGCGACGCTCGAGCGCTTCGGCCGGATCGACGCGGTCTTCGCCAACGCCGGCTTCGGCGCCACCCGCGGCTATCTCGAGGAGACCCCCGAGCACTGGCGCTCGATGGTCCTCACCAACGTCTACGGGGTGGCGCTGACGATCCGCGCCACCCTCCCCCACCTGCTCGAGCGCGGCGACGGGCACTTCCTCGTCACCAGCTCGATCGCCGGGCGGCGGGTGCTGCCCGGCTCGCTCTACTCGGCGACCAAGTGGGCGGCGACGGCGATCGGCGAGGGCCTGCGCCAGGAGCTGCGCCAGATGCACGAGAACCACGGCATCCGGGTCACCCTGATCGAGCCGGGGATGGTCGACACGCCCTTCTTCGACAACCGCCCTGGCGAATACGCCCTCAAGGACGACGACATCGCCCGGGCGGTGATGTACGCGCTGGAACAGCCGCCCAACGTCGACGTGAACGAGATCCTGATCCGGCCGACGACCCAGCCGCTCTAGCGCTTCCGACATTCGCCGCACCCTGGCGTGGCAAGACCGGGCTACGGGAGCAGGAGACGAACGAGGCGCCAGTAGCCGCGCAGCAGCAGCCGCGCCGGCCGGGAGCGGACCAGCGGGCTGATCAGCTCCGAGTCGAGGTCGGGAGTGAGCTTGGCGGCGAACTCGCCGGCGCCGATCGCGCGCTGGGCCTGGATCTCCCGCCGCTCGCGCAGCAGCCGCGGCAGCCAGCGGAGGAATTCGAGGTTCGCCCGCAGCTTCTGCCGCCCCCAGCCACCGGCCGCGGCGACGAGCAGGAGTGCCAGCTCGGTCCCCAGCAACGCCGGGGCGAGCAGGACCAGCAGGGCCCCCGGGTAGTTGCGGACGATGAAGGCGAGCCGGTTGCGCTCCAGCCAGCGCCACTTGTCGCCGCCGTCGCCGAACTCGTAATCGTGGACGACCACGGCGGCGGGCTCGATCCCGACCGTCCCCCCCGCCGCCCAGAGACGGACCGAGAGGTCGACGTCCTCGTGGTACATGAAGAACTCGGCCGGGAAACCTCCAGCCTCGCGCCAGCGGGAGAGCGGGATCGCCAGGCAGGCTCCGGAGGCAGCGGCAACCTCTTCCGCCGGCGGCGCCTCCGCGAGGGGGCAACCGTGGCCGCCGGCCCAGACGATGCCGGTGAAGTGGACCGGGTTGCCGGCGGAGTTGATCAGCTCGCCGCTGCCGTCGGCGACGAGCGCCTGCCAGGCGCTCCAGCCGCGCTCCTCCACCCAGGGGCGGCGGATCGCCTCGCCGAAACCGGGCCGCGGGGCGGCATCGGGGTTGAGGATCACCAGCAGGTCGCCGGTCGCGCCGGCGGCGCCGGCGTTGCAGCCGCCGGCAAACCCTGCGTTGCGGCCGGTAGCCACGATCCGCGCGGCGGGCGCCAGCTCGCGGACCAGCTCGGCGCTGCCGTCGCCGGGCTTGTTGTCGACGACGATCAACTCGTCGCCCTCGCCCAGCTCAGGCAGCAGGGCGGGAAGGGTCTTGATGAGATCGTCGCGGCTGTCGTAGGCGACGATCAGGACTGAAAGCGTCGGGCGCACCGACGCGGAGGCTATTCGGCCATCCGCGCCGGTGCGATCGACTCGCTTGCTGGAACTGCTCCTACTACTTGCCCTTCTTCTTCTTGCCGCAAGAAGCGACGTTCAGCTTGAACTTCTTGGCGTTCTTCTTCTTGCCGTTCTGAGCCTTCATGTTCACGATCGCCCGCTGCGGCTTCGCGCAGGTGTTGGTCGAGTTCACGAGCAGGCTCTTTTTGCCGCCCTTCATGTTGAGGACGAACTTGCTCACCGGGACGTCGGGCACCGTCCGGAAGACCGTCTTCAGGCCTCCGGTGCTGCCGCTGCCGATCACGCCGCGCAGGTAGATCTCCACCTGGCCGCGCAGGTCGACCAGCAGGTCCGGCAATTTGTTGTTGGAGGAGACGAGGTACACCTTCCCCTGCAACTTCTTTTCGAGCAACGGCGATTTCGCCCATGCCTTGCCGTAGACGGAGGCCGCCGGGCAGGTTTGCGAGGCGAGCTGCGGCCGAGTGCAGACAGTGCCGATGTGCCCCTGTTCGAGGAACAGCGAGCGCGGCATCGTCACCGCGGTGCGGGCGAGGTTGGCATCGCCGTTGCGCGCGGTCAGGGTCGCCTTCAGACGCGGGTACTTGTTCCGCGCCGTGCCGCCGAAGAGCTGGATGTTCAGCTTCGGCTTGAAGGCGAGTTTGTTGCATTCGGTCGCCTGGAACGGATCGTTGACGGGGTAGGAGCTGAACGCGGCCGGGTTGGCCGGATCGGCGCCGCCGCCGCTGATCGCCCCCGTCGTCGCCTGCGGAGCGCAGCTCGTCGGGTTGAGCATGAACTGGCTGCGATCGATATCCAGATCGATCGTGCGGATGTCCAGCTTCACCCCTCCGAAGACGTCGGGGATGACGTCGGAGACCGCGTGGATCTGGGCGGTTTCCGGGTTGACGTTGAGCGCCACCCGGACGACCACGGTGCCGAGGTCGAACGGGCCGGCCACCGCTGGCGTGATCGTCACCATCGAGAGCGCGGCGCCCTTGTAAGGACCGGCGAGGTAGGCGTTGCCGCTGAGTTGCAGCGGGTTGACGCCGGAACCGGACTTGGTCGTGACCTTGCCGAGCAGGCTCGCGCTCGAGCAGCTCGGGCTCGCCATCTCGGCTTTGCCGCTCGCCCCGGTGGCGACCGTGATGGCCTCCTCCGAGCAGTACGGGACGCCGGCGAGTTTGCCGGTCAGCCCCTTCGGCAGGGTGACGTCGACGACCTTCATCTCCTGTTCGCCGTCACGGCGGAGGAGGTTGACGTGGAACGGTGAGTAGGCGCCGCCTTTGCTGCTGTCGACTTTGGCTTTGTAGAGCGGAGTGAACTTCCGCTCGACCATCGTTTTCGGGCAGGCGCCACCGGTCGGGTCGTTGGAGACGGTGACGGTGGAGCTGGTCGATTTCAGCTCACCGGGCCGCGCCCACGGTTCGAACTGGCTGGTGGCCGACGCCGAGCAGACCGGCGGGCTGGTGAGGATGTCTTTGCCCGCGCCGAGGTGCAGGCGAATCTCCTCGAACGGAACCTGCGGCAGACCCGCGGGCTGATCGGTGAACTGCCCATTCAGGTCGTCGTAGATTTCCGCGGTCAGGTTGCCGGTCGTTTTGTTGGCCTTCACCCGGCCGACGAGGCGGGCGACGATGCCCTCATTGGTGTTCTTCGCTTCGATCAGGACTCGGAACAGATCCCCCGATTCCGGATCGCTGCTCTTCTGCTCGCCGACGTAGACGTCACCGGTGAGCAGTTCCGCCAGCGGCGGCGAGTCAACTTCGACGGTGCCGATCTTCGACTCCGCCGGGCATTCATTCGTCTCGACCCGGACCCCCTTCTTGAACTGGGCGTCAGTGCAGGCAAGGAGGCCCTGCGCCCCGGAGGGGTTCAGACCCATGCCGGCCGGAAGCGAGACTTCCGCCTTCCGCACGTGAGACTGCATCTGCCCTTCCCCGCCTTCGGTGGCGGGATCGAACGGCAGTTTCGTCGTCACCGTCGCGGGCGACGGGGAGTCGACGTCGTTGGTGCCGGGAGACACCTCTACCGACGGGTCGAACGGGACGGTCTCGCAACCTTCCTGTTTGATCCTTTCGCCGGATTCGTCTTTCGGCAGTTTCGCCTCGACGGGGGTGTACCCCTGCGGGAAATTGCCTTCCGGATCAGCGTAGGACTCAGCCCGGAACCAGGTGGAATAAAGGGTGCTGAACTCAGCCTGGTTCGGGTTGAAGCAGGTGGTGGGGTTGCTGATGTAGGTCCCGTCACCGCTTTTACCGAAGTTGACCAGACGGCTGATCAGGGTCGAGAGCCCGGTCGCTTCGGCCGTGTTCGGCAGTTTGATCGTGAAACTCTCGTGGTAATCGTTCTCCCAGGCGACTTCGGTTTCGAGGAAGATCGGGATCGCTTTGCGGACGACGAATCCGAATTTCGCCGGTTCGCCGGGTTCCGGCTCGAGGTTGTAGACGTCGACTTCGGTCAGTTCCGGTTGCGGGGGGATGACGAAGCCGGTCGGCGGTTTGAACCCTGGTGCGACTTCGACTTCGTTTTTGTTCGTGACCAAGGTGATTTTCTCTTTGCCGACTTTGGTAGCCGGATCGCAAATCGGGACTTTGGCCCCGGGAGCGCCCGCCGTGAAGTCTGCGATCGAACACCTCGGAGTCGCCTCCGGATTGACCGTCAGGCCCGGAGGCAGGTCGACCCGCAGGGTTCTGATCGTGTGTTCTTTGATGTCAGCCCCGGGAATCGGAGCGGTGAGGCTGCCCGCTGGGTAGGGCGGCTGCGGCAGCAAGGGCGTGAACGGTTCGTGCTCGATGATGTACTGCGTGAACCCGATCTGGGGATGCCCGCCCGCCGTGTTGAAGAAGATGGTGGGCGTTTCCGGTGAGCAGGGCGCTGGCGACGGAGTGACTACACCTTCCGCCGTGCAGGTCCCTGCTTGGAACCCCTGGTCGCGAGTTTCGTTCTGCGGTTGAATGATGTCTTCGGTGTCAGCCTGTGCCATTACTGGCCAAGCAGCCAATGCCCCGAGACAAATGAGAAGCAGCGCAAGCGAGCGCTTTGCCATCACTTTCCCTCCTCGTTTTTCCCTTAACGAGAACGCTCCCTGAAGCGCCCTTGTGAACAACCTCCCGCAAACGAACATACAGGGCTTTGCGGGTCTTGCAAGTACCTTTTCGTGTTACTACCCGGGTAACCGCGTCACCGATCAGTGTTATGACACTTTTCGGTGAATAGGTCTCAGCGGTGCTTGCCGGGCTTGCCTCTTCCCTTAACACCGCAGGGGGTCTTCAGCTTCGGTTTGCGGTTGACTTTCTTGCCGTTCTGGGCTTTGAGCCGGATGATCGCCTTGACCGGCTTGGCGCAGAGGTTGGTGGAGTTGACCAGCAGCCCCTTCTTTCCCCCGGGCAGGGTCAGCACGAACTTCGAGACCGGCACGTCGGGGACGCGGCCGAAGGTGGTGCGGATGCCGCCGCGGAAACTGTCGATCCGCCCGACCAGGTCGACGGTCACCTGACCCTCGAGGTGGGCGACCATGTCCGGCAGGGTGTTGTTCGAGGAGCGCAGGTAGACCGGGCCTTCGAGCGGTTTGCCGAGCAGCGGGGTGAAGGCCCGGGCCTTGCCGTAGATAGAGCGCTTCGGGCAGTTGCCGGCGGCGAACTGGACCCGGGTGCAGACCGTGGCGAGACTCGCCTGGTCGAGGAAGAGCGCGTGCGGCAGGGCCACCGAGGCCTTGCGGATGTTGGCGTCCTTCCCGCGCGCCTTCAGCACCGCCCGCAGTTTCGGGTGCTTGGCCCGCTGGGTCTTGCCGAACAGGCGGACGTTCAGCTTCGGCCGGAACTTCAGCTTGCGGCAGCCGGTCGCCTGGAAGGGGTCGGAGACCGGAACGGCCGAGAAGGCGGCCGGGCTGGCCGGGTCTCCCCCGCCGCCGGCGATCGCCCCCGCGGTCGCGCCCTTGCGGCAGTTGGTGCCGTTGAGGGTGAAGTCCTTGCGGTTGACGGTGACGAAGACCGAACGGAGATCGAGGGTGGCACCGCCGAAGACGTCGGGGATCGCGTTGGTCCGCGGGTTGATCTGCGCCGTCTCGGGATTGAGGAAGAGCGGCACGCGGACGACCACGTTGCCGAGGTCGAACGGGCCGGCCACCGCCGGAGTGACGACGACGATCGAGATCGAGGCGCCCTTATATGGACCGGCGAGGTAGACGTCGCCGCCGATTTTCAGCGGCGAGCCGCCGCTGCCGGCGAGCACCGTGGCGCCGCCGATCCTGCTCCCGTCCGGGCAGCTCGGGTTTTTACGCTCCACCTCGCCGGAGCGGTCGCCGGCGCTCGCGATCGCTTTCGGTGGGCAGTAGGGGACGCCCTTCAGCTTCGCGGTCGCCCCTTCCGGCAGGGTGATGTCGACCCCTTTCAGCTCCTGCTGACCCGGGGGCCGGGTGATCTGGGCCGAGAAGGGAGTGAAGGTCTTGGCCGCGTTCGATTTCGGCTGGGCGCTGAAGCCGGGCGCGAAGGGGCGCTCGGCCATCGTCTTCGCGCAGGCACCGCCACCGGGCGCTTTGCTCAAGGTGAAACCGGATTCCTGCGGGCCCCGGTCGGGGGTTCCGGACCAGGCGGTCATCGCGTGGATGGCCTTGTTCGGGCCGCAGGTGGGCGGGCTGGTCAGCACGCCCTTGCCGTCGTCGAGGTCGAGCTTCACCGAGGTGAACGGCACCTGCGGGTTCTCCTTGAAGACGGTCGTCAGCTGGCCGGTCACCGGGTCGGCCTTGACGTTGCCGATCAGGCGGACGTCGACCCCGTAGCGGGTCGAGACCGCGTTGAGGAAGACGCGATAGAGGTCGCCCGACTGCGGGTCGCGGCTCAGCTGCTGGCCGAGGTAGACGCTGCCGCTGAGCGAACCGGCGGGCAGCGGCGGCGTCTCGATCGCGGCGGTACCGATCTTCGAGCCCTCGGGGCAGGCGACGGGATTGCGCGTGCCCTTGCCGAACTGCGCGTTGGTGCACATCTGCAGACCCGGTGCCGCGGCTGGGTTCAAGCCCATGCCACGCGCCAGGGTGACGACGGCGTCCTTGACGTTCGAGTTGGCGATCGCCGTCCCGGATCCCTCGAACGGGACCTTCACCTCGACCAGCGGCCCGCTGGGCGAGTCGGTCTGCTGAGTGCCGGGGTCGACGGCGGTGGTCGGCTCGAACGGGACCTCGCCGCAGCCGGTCGGCTTGATCCCCGGCGGCAGAGTGGACTCGAAGAACGACGACCCGCTCGGGAAGCTCGGGTTCGGCTGCTCGACCGAGTCGGCCCGCATCAGGGTCGAGTAGACGTGCTCGAAGCCGGACTGGGCGGGGTCGAAGCAGGTGCTCGGCAGGGTGAGGAAGGTGCCGTTGCCGGCGCGGCCGTCGAAGACCAGGCGGTTCTTGAGGATGTCGCCGATCGGCGATTTCGGCACCGCGATCGTGAACCCCTCGTGGTAGTCGCCGCTCCAGTCGACGTCGGCTTCGAGGAAGACTTCGTTGCTGAGGATGCGGAAGCCGAACCGGGCCGGCTGCCCCTCCTTCGGCACCAGGTTGTAGACCGGGACTTTGGTGAGACCGTCGAGCGCGGGCACCGGCAGGCCTTCAAGCGAGGCGGTCACCGCGCTGGTGCCGACCTGCGAGCCCGGGGCGCTGACCGCGCAGCCTTCGGCCTGGAAGCTGGCCAGCTCGCACTGGGGCGTCGCCTGGGGATTGACGCTGAGGCCGACCGGCAGATCCACCCGCAGGGTCTTGAGGATCCCGACCGGATCTTCAGTCCCCGGGATCGGCACGCCGGGGATGAGCTCGAACGGTTTGTTCTTGACGATGAACTGGGTCAGGCCGACGTTCGGATGGCCCGCCGCCTGGGTGTAGAACTGACCCGGCGTATCGGGCGTGCATTCGGATACCGCCGAGTCCGAGGTGCAGGTACCGGCCTGCCACCCGTCCTCGGCGCTGGGCGGGTTGTCCTGCGGGGCGATGATGTCTCCGGTGTCGGCCGCGGCGGCGGCAGGCAGCATCAGCAGCGTCAGCGCCGCCAGTGCCAGTCCAGTCGCGAACCCCCTCTGCATCGCGCCTCGACTACCCCGCCTGTCGGCGTGCCTAAACAAGCCGGTGCCCCGCGGCGCCTACTTCTTCGGCTTGCCGGCCCGCTTGCAGGCCGGCGTCCGCAACGGCAGCTTCTTCACCTTGCGCTTCTTGCCGTTCTGGGCTTTGAAGCTGAGGACGGAGGTGTTGCGGCCGGCACAGAGGTTGCGGGAGTTGACCAGCAGCCCTTTGCCCCCGCCCTTCATGTTGAGCACGAACTTGGTGACCGGTACGTCGGGGACGGTGGGGAAGACGGTCTTCATCCGCCGCTTGGAGGAGCTGATCACGCCGCGCAGCCGCACGTTCACCTGGCCCTTGAGATCGGCGAGCAGGTCGGGGAGTTCGTTGTCGGAGGAGACCAGGTAGACGGGACCGGCGACCGGATCGTCCAGCAGCGGCGACTCGGCCCGCGCGAAGCCGTAGACCGAGCGGGCCGGGCAGGCCGAGGCGGCGAGCTGGACGCGGGTGCAGATCGTCCCGATGTGACTCTGGTCGAGGAACTGGGAGCGGGGCAGCGTCAGCGCGGCGCGCCGGATGTTGGCGTCGCCGGCGCGAGCCACGAGCACCGCGCGGAAGGCCGGGTGGCCGTTGCGCCGCATCTTCTTGCGACCGCCGATCAGCTTGGTGAAGAGCTTCGGCCGGAATTTCAGCGCCCCGCACTCGCTCGCCTGGAAGGGCGCGCTGACCCCGAAGGCGCTGAAGCTGGCCGGGTCGGCCGGGTCGGCGCCGCCGCCGTTGAGAGCTCCGGCGGTGACGAAGGCGTCGCAGCTGGTCGGGTTGAGGGTGAAGTTCGGCCGCTCCATCTTCAGGTCGACCGAGCGGATGCCGAGCAGCGCGCCGCCGAAGACGTGCGGGATCGGGTCGGAGAGGGCGCGGATCTGCGCCGTCTCCGGATCGACGAACAGCGCCACCCTCACCACGACCGTGCCGAGATCGAACGGCCCGGCCGTGGCGGGGGTGATCACTGCCAGGGAGAGAGGAGCCCCCTTGTAGGGGCCCGAGAGGAAGACCTTGCCCTGGATCCTGTAGGGGGAGGGACCGCTGCCGGCGGCGACCGCGGCGGTGCCGACCTGGCTCTCGGCCGGACAGCTCGAGCTGGCGTTCTCCTCCACCCCGGCCCGGTTGGCCGCCGCGGCGATCGCCGCCTCCGGGCAGTAGGGAATGCCGCGCAGCCTGCCGGTCATTCCCGGCGGCAGGACGACGTCGGCGCCTTTCAGCTCCTGGGCGCCGTCGGGGCGGGTGATCTGGATCGAGAGCGGGCTGAAGGCGCCGGCCCTGGCGCTCTCGGGAGCGGCGGCGAAACCGGGCGCAAAGGGGCGCTCGGCCATCGTCTTCGCACACTGACCGCCGCCCGGGGCGCCGGTCATCGCGAAGCTGTCGCCCGGATGGACCGCCGGGTTGCCCGACCAGGGGACCATCGTCGTCGTCGCCTGGTTGGGACCGCAGGTCGGCGGGCTGGTCAGCACCGCGCGGGCGCCGCCGTTGAAGGAGAGGTCGAACGAGGTGAAGGGAACCTGCGGGGTGTCGGCGATCGTCGTCGCCAGCTGGCCGGTCTGGGGGTCGGCGCGGACGTTGCCGATCAGCCGTACCGAGATCCCGTAACGGTCCGACTTCGCTTCGATGAAGATCCGGTACTCGTCGCCGGAGAGCGGGTCGCGGCTCAACTGCCTGCCGACGTAGACGTTGCCTTCGAGCGCTTCTTCGGGCTGCGGGTTGGCGATGTCCTCGAGCGGCGGCGATTCGATCTTCGCCCGACCGACGATCGACTCCGGCGGGCAGGCGACCGGGTTCCCGGTCCCTTTGCCGAACTCGGCGTCGGTGCAGGTCTTCAGCCCGTTGGCGGCGGAGGGGTTGAGCCCCATGCCCTTCGGCAGCGTCACCGTCGCCTGCTTGGTGTGGGAGCTGCCCTGTTCGTTCTCTTCGGCGCCGAAGTCGGGGATCAGGTGCGGGACGGTTACCTCGACGGCTGCGCCGGCGGGCGAGTCGGTCTGGGCGGTACCGGGGTCGACCGCGATATCCGGGTCGTAGGGAATCGTGCCGCACTCGCGGGGTTCGGTCCCCGGGCCGCCGGATTCGCTCTGCGGCGGGATCGGCGATTCGAAGAACGAGGAGCCGCTGGGGAAGGTGGGGTTCGGTTCGTCATAGGAGTCGGCGCGGAGGAAGGTCGAGTAGAGCTGGCCCGAGACCCCTCCCGGTTGATCTCCCGGTTCCCAGTCGGGTGCGTAGGCGGGGCCGAAGCAGGTGGTCGGCGTGGTCAGGAAGGTGCCGTCGCCGGAGCGGCCGTCGAAGACCAGCCGGTTTTTCAGGATCAGCCCTTTCTGGCCGGTCAGCAGGCCGATCAGCGGACCGAGGTCCGCCGGCAGCGCTTCCGGCACGTGGATCGTGAAGCCCTCGTGGAAGTCGCCGCTGGAGTCGACGTCGCCTTCGAGGAAGACTTCGTTGCCGGCCAGTTCGAGGCCGAAGCGCGCCGCCTCACCCTGTTTCGGTTCGACGTTGTAGACGGGAACCCGGGTGACTCCGGGGATGGGGGCGATCGGGCCGAGCGGACCCGCCGCGGTGACGAAGCTCTCGCCGACCTGCGATTCGGGAGGGCAGCCGCTCCCGCCCGCTTCGAAGACCGTGAGTTTGCAGCGGACGGTCGCGCTCGGGTTGACGCTGAGGCCGACGGGAAGGTCGACGCGGACGGTCTTCAGTTCGCCGTCGGGAGCTTCCCCGGGCGGCGGCCCGTGTTTGACGATGAACTGGGTGAAGCCCCAGTTCGGGTGGGCGGCCGCCGTATCGAAGAACTGGTCCGGGGTGGCGATCGAGCAGACTTCGGCACCCGCGTCGTAGGGGGATTCTTCGCCGCAGGTACCCGCCTGCCAACCGGAGCCGACGCCGGGATTGGTGACGTCGCTGGGGGCGATGATGTCCTCGGTGTCAGCCAGCGCCAGCGGGGTCACCGCCAGCGCGAAGAAGAGGCAGAAGCAGGTCGTCAGAGCCGCGCGGGCCACACCGTGATGCATCGAATTTCTCCTCCTAGGAAGCATTTCTCAACGAATAACCTACCCGAAATTGATGACATGAGTCAATATTTTTTGGTAATGTCGCCTCATGCCAACCCAAGACGGATTTTCCCCCAACGGTCATTCCTCAAACGGCAATTCCGCTGCAAACAAGGGATTAAACGGCGATCGCGGCAAGCAGTCGTCGGTTCCCGTCGACTGGGAGCGGCTGGCACGAGCCACGGCCCACCCCCTCCGCGTCTCGATTCTCGAAATCCTCGGGATCGAAGGCGGCCGGGTCCTCTCTCCCAGCGATCTGAGCCGCGAGCTCCAGATCCCCCTCAGCAACACCAACTACCACGTCACCGAGCTGGCCAAATCAGGCCTGATCGAACTGGTGCGCGAGCGGCAGGTGCGCGGTGCTACCGAGCACTTCTACCGCCTGCCGGGCAGCGTCGTGGAAGCGAGTCCCGAGGAGCAGCCCGCCGAGGAATCGGACCGGGCCTGGGCGCTGGCGTAAGCCGCGCCTGGGCCCGGGCCAGCCCGGCTATCTCGCTTTGACGATTACCGTGCGGCCGTCGGCCAGCCGGTAGACGGTTCCGACCGCGACGCCGCGGCCGACGACCCGCTGACCGGGCTCCAGCTCCAGCGGCTTCACCTGCTGATTGCGGTCGGCGACGACGGCATCCTGCCGCTCCGATGCCGCCGGCTGCCGCGCCTTCTCGGTCAGGGCCGAGGTGAGGTCGAGCGAGGAGAGCGCCGCCAGCAGGAAGGCGACAGCGAGAACGATGCCGAGGTCGAAGAGGTTGACGAGGCCGTCGAGGGGGTCGCCGGCACGATCGTCGCGGCTGCGGGCGCGAGCGGTGACCTTCACGGCGCCACCGCCCAGTGGCTGTGACCGGCCGGGTTGCCGTTCACCGGGGGCGCGGCCGCAAGGCGGACGGCGACGTACTCGACGTCCGAGTAGTCCTGGGCGTAAAGCCGGTCGCGGACCAGGGAGACCGAGAAGGCGATGGCGCCGACGAGGAGACCGGTGACGGTGACGCCGAAGGCGACCCGCAGGTTCTCGGTCAGGGTGGCGACGTCGCCGTCGGCCAGCCCGGCCAGGGCCGGCGAGAGCGGGATCAGGGTCCCCATCAGACCCAGCGCCGGTCCCATGCGAACGAGGATCCGGGTCCGCTCCAGCTTGCGCAGCGAGCGGTAGTCGTACTCGGCGAGGAGCTTCGCGGTGCGGGCCTCGCTGTCCGCTTTGCCCTGCTGGGCGACGAGGTCGGCGAGCACCTCTTCCATCGCCGGGTTGCGGGCGATCGGCAGCAGCGCCCCCACCGCCTGGGCCTGCATTCCCGCCGCCAGCCTTCCCTGGCACTCGGCGATCGCGTGGTCGAGCTGCCAGAGGCTGCGGCCGCGGCGGCGCCACAGCTCCATCGCCAGGGCGCCGGCTTCGACCAGCGCGACCGCCAGGGCGGCGAGGGCGAGGATCAGGACCGGGACCCGCAGCGCTTCGGAGACCTCGAAGAGGATCTGCTCGACGTTCACGGCAGCAGCCTCCTCGCCTCGCTGAAGGCGCCGAGGCCGAGCAGCCCGCCGGTGATCATCAGGCCGAGGGCGGCGCCGGGCAGGCCGAAGCCGCTGCTCTCGCCCTGCGGGTTGCCAGCGCGGGCGGCTGGCTGGCGCTCCGACTCGGTCGTGGCCGCCGCGGGTGCGCTCAGCAACTGTCCGCTGATGGGCGCACCCGCAGGCGACTGACTGGTCGCTGCGGTTCGTTTCGAGGGCTTGTCAGGGCGCGCCGGGGCCGGGGCCGGGGCTGGGGCTGGGTCCGCCGCCGCTGAGACCGAAGCCGATCCGGCGGGGGCAGCTGCCGGGCCGTCGCCGCCGGCTGCCGCGCCGTGGTCGGGCGCCTCGCTGTCGTGGCGGGTCCCTCCGCCCTTGCGGTCCGGCCCCTCCAGCGGCGGCCCGACCTGGACGGTCACCACCGCCGAGCTGCCGGTGCTGTCGCCCGGGGTGGTGACGCCGACGACGACGTCGTAGCTGCCCTTGCGGGCGAAGCTGTGGCTGGCCGTGGCGCCGGTCGCCGAGCCGCCGTCGTCGAAGTACCAGGAGCAGGCCAGGGCCTCCCCCGCGCCGGCGCCCTCGACCTCGACCGAGAAGCGCACGGCCTTGCCCGGGCGCGTCCGCAGGGTCGAGGCCTCGGCCGTGACCTGCAGCGGCGAACCTTTGCGCAGGGCGATCGTCACCCCCTGCGGGGCTTCGAAGGAGTCGGTTGCGTTGAGGTCGCCGGCACCGCTGCTCGGGCGCAGGAAGGAGGTGCCGGCGGGGCTGGCGTAGACGACCGGCGGGCCATCGGGAAAGGCGCCCGGGTCGAGCGCCTGGCTGCGACTGAGCAGCACGGCGCCGCCCGCCGGGCGCAGCAGTTCGAGGTAGGAGAAGCCGAAGGGGTCGGCGCCGGTGGCATCGATCAGCGCCGCCAGCGAGAAGCCTGTGACGACCTGGCTGCTCTCCCCCGCGCTGGAGCGCAGGACGTAGCCGCGGCCGACGACGTCTTCGCCGCCCGCCAGGGCGTCGAGCGAAAGGGTCTGCTGGCTGCCGCCGGGAGAGACGACCGTCGCCTGGGCGGCGTCGGCGCGCGCGGCCTCGATCGCCGGCGTCGCCAGCATCCAGGCCGCGACCAGCGCGGTCGCGGTCAGGAGCCGACCGAGTAGCTGACCGTGAAGCATCCGAAGTCGGTCCCCGGCGCGTAGAAGCCGGCGAAGGTGGTGGTGGCGGCGCCGGACGGAATCGCTCCCGGCACCCGGTCGTAGGTGATGGTGCCGCCGCTCGTGCTCACCCCGGCCGCGCGGCCGAGATCGAGGTTGACGATCACCTGGCGCTCCGCCGGCGCCGCACCCTCGGCGACCGAGAAGATCGCCCGCGAGGTGCCGCCGCCCAGCTCGATCTCCGGCGCGCTGGTCCGCAGGTCTATTCCGTGGCCGCTGTAGAGGAAGCGGACGCCGCCGTCGAAGTAGATCGCCGCCCGGTCATCGGCCGGGTCGGCGGGGTTCGGCCCCCGGTCGAGCCAGCCCTCGGCGAAGGGGAAGCCGAAGGCGTAGGTGAACGGCAGCGAGCTGCCGGGGTGGACCTCCGGGGCCGCCGCGGTGGCGCCGCCGAAGACGCTCGTCCCCTCGCCGGTGTTGATGTAGCGAACGAAGGAGTCGCGCACGTCCCAGCGCAGGCTGGCGCCGGTGACGTCGACCGCGCCGGCCGGCCGCTCGGCGACCGGCAGCGGATCCTCGGGCGCCGGCCCGGCGCCGCCCGGCAGCTGGCAGCCGGTGGTGGCCTTGTCGGGCGTCGCCGACGCGGGCGGGGCGCCCTGCGGCAGTCCCTCGTCCGCCGCCGAGAGGGTGGCGAAGACGCCACGGACGGGGCTTTCCAGCTTCAGCTTCCCGGCCAGTGCCTGCGCAGCCGGTTGGGTCAGCTTCAAGCGCAGGCCGCTGAGCCGGACGCTGCCGCGGGCGACGTCGGTTTCGCGCTGGCCGCCTGCGAGGACGCGGAAGAGGCCGAGGGTCTCGCCGCCGATCTTCCCCGCCAGACCGGCGCGGCGACCGAGAGTGAGGCGGAGGTCGGTCAGCCTGGCCTTGTGCTTGCCGCTGGCGAGCGAGAAGCCGCCGCCGAACCGCAGAACGGTCGCGGTGGATCCGACCAGGCCGGTCCGCAGCGGCAGCGCGATCCGCCTGGGACCGCCTTTAGCGGCTCCCGACGGGGCGATCTTCACCCCGTCGGACCGCAACTCCTGGGCAGCCGGCCCGCTGACCTCCAGGACGGCCTGACCCGGGGCAGCCGCGGCCGGGGCGGCGGCTGCCGTCAGGACGGCGATCGCGATCGCGGCCGAAGCCGCGATCGCGAAGCCGAACGCCCGGGTGACCGTCCCCCGGATCAACCGACGGCCGCCGTGATCGTGACCGGGTCGAGTTCCTCGCCGGCCTCGTAGAAGCCGGAGAACGAGGCTGCGCCTTCGCTGGTCAGCGTCGCCGGCACATTCGCCAGCGTCACCGTGCTGCCGGACCACGCCGGGGTGACCCCCGTCGTCTTCAGTTCGGCGATGCGGACGTCATCGGCTTCTGCGGGCGGACCGATTTCGGTGCGGACGTCGCCGATCAACCACGAGCCGCCGCTGCCGACCTCGATCGCGAGGTCGGAGAAGCGGACTTCGTTGATGCCGTGAGCGGGCTTCGCCCATTTGACCGTCCCACTGCTGGTCAGCGCGAGGGCATCGACGGTGCCGCCGAGCACACCGGTGAAGGAGCCGCCGGTTCTGGGGAACCCGAAGGTCGTCGCCGGGCTGGTGAGCGGGCCGGTGGCGGTGGCGCCGCCGAGCACTTCCTGCGAGCCGGCCGGCGGAGACAGCACGTAACCGCGCCAGGAGGCCTTGAAGCCCCAGGCGATCCCGCCGGAGACGACGGAGCGCGTCACGGTCGGGTGCGGCTTCGGGCTAACCGGCTGCTGGGCCGAGAGCCAGATCATGCCGATGCCGTTGCGCAGCAGCGCCCGCTCGAGGCCGAGCTCCTCCTGCAGCGCCGTCGCCGCCGCCGAGGTCAGCCGCAGGCTGCCGCCGACAAGCGAAACCGTGCCGGTGGCGGCGTTGACGCTGACCGGAGCGCCGAGCCTGAAGACGGCGAGCTGCTCGCCGTCGAGGCTGCCGTTCAGGGTGCCGGCGGCGAGGTCGAGGCGAACCCCGGTGAGGGCGACCGTGCGTTTGCCGCGCTTGAAGCTGATCGAGCCGTCGCTGCCCGCCGAGGGGGCGGCACCGAGCTCGAGCGAGGTGATCGGGAGGCTGAGCAGGGCTCCGGTCTTCTGGGCCGGCGCTCCGGCGAGGATGCTGACCCCCTGGCCGCTGAGGCTCCGTCCTTTGTCGTGCTGGGCGAGCTTCAGCTCGGCGCTGCCGTGAGCGCTCGCCGCCAGGGCGGGCGAGGCGGTCAGCAGCCAGGTGCAGGCGAGGGCGCAGATCGCGATCCCCAACGCGATCGTGCCTCTCTCGTTAAGTCGCTTCCGATCCATCACTTCAGGTGTCTCCTTTGAGGGGTGGCGGCCAGGCCGGCCGCCGGGTGGCATGGCACCAAGAATTAGGGTGCCCTAATAAATCCACACTAACAAAGTCGGAATTAGGGTGCCCTAACGCCCTCCTTGGGCAACCAGGCAACGTGCAGAGCGGTGCGCCCGTCCACTGCGCTGAGCTCGGCGTCGGCCCGCCAGACCGAGCCGAGCAGGTCGCTGGTCAGGATCTCGCCCGGGTCGCCGCTGACCACGGTGCGGCCCTCGGAGACGACCACGGCGCGGTCGGCGACCGCGACCGCGAGCGCCAGGTCGTGGACGACCAGCAGAACCGCCAGTCCCTCGTCGGCAAGCCCGCGCAGCAGCGTCGCGATCCCAACCGCGGCGCCGAGGTCGAGCTGCGAGGTGGGCTCGTCGGCGATCAGGACCGGCGTTTCCTGCGCCAGCCCGATCGCGATCTGGACCCGCTGCAGCTCGCCGCCCGAGAGCGTGCTCAACTGCCGCTCGGCGAACCGCAGCACCCCGGCCCGGGCCATCGCCGCCTCGATTGCGCCCCGGTCCTCCCCCTGCAGGCGGCGCAGCGGGCGCAGGTGCGAGGAGCGCCCGATCGTCACCGCTTCGCGCACGACGACCCCCGCCGGGACCGGCATCCGCTGCGGGACGAAGGCACGCATGCGGGCCAGTTCGCGGCCGCGCAGCCCCGCCAGGACGCGCCCCGCCCAGCGCACGTCGCCGGCCGAGTAGGGCTGCAGGCCGGAGACGGCGCGGACCAGCGTCGACTTGCCGGCCCCGTTCGGGCCGACCACCGCGACCAGCTCGCCGCCGTCGATCTGCAGGTCGGCGCCACGCAGGATCGGCGTGCCGGCGATCTCGACCTCGAGGTCGCTGGCCGCCAGCAGCGGCGTGGCGGTCGCGACGGCGCTCACACCACCCTCCGCAGCAGCCAGAGGAACAGCGGTACGCCGAGGATCGCCATGAACGGCCCGACCGGCATCTCGATCGGGGCGCGGATGGTCCGCGCCAGGGTGTCCGCGGCGACCAGCAGGGCGGCGCCGCCGATCGCCGAGGCGGGGACGACGAAGGTGTGGCTCGAGCTCCCCCCGGCCATCCGTACGAGGTGCGGGATGACCAGGCCGAGGAACCCGATCAGCCCGGCGATCGCCGCCGAGGCGGCGGCCAGCAGCGCGGCCGCGACAGCTGCCCCGAGGCGGATCATGTGCGGCTTCGAGCCGAGCGAGCTGGCGACGTCGTCTCCCAGCGCGAGCCGGTCGAGCGGGCGGATCAGGAAGAGGGCGGCGACGAAGCCGGCGGCGAAGTAGGGCCAGATCGACCCCATCTCCTCCCAGCCGCTCGAGGTCAACCCGCCGGCGATGAAGAAGATCGCCGACGGGGCTTTCTCGGGGTAGGCGGCGAGCAGGCCGGTGGTGCCGGCGGTGAAGAGCGAGAGAACCGCGATGCCGGCGAGGATCACCTTGCCGGTGCTGCCGCGGTTCTGGCCGCTCCAGGCGATCGCGAAGACGATCGCCGCGGCGAGCAGGCCGAAGAAGAGCGCCCCGAGCGGCAGCAGGGCGATCGAGCCCGGGAAGAGGATGATGATCAGGATCGCGCCGAAGCCGGCACCGCCGGTGACCCCGATCACGTCCGGCGAGGCGAGGGGGTTGGCGAGGGCGCCCTGCAGAATCGCGCCGGCCACCCCGAGCGCGGCGCCGACGCAGAGCGCCTCGACCATCCGCGGCAGTCGCAGGGTCTCGATGATCTGCCTGTCGGGACCCGCCACTTCCTTGCCCAGGAGGACGTCGATCACCGTTTGGACCGGGACCTTGACCGCACCCAGCGCCAGCGAGGCGACGATGGCCGCGAGCAGCGCGGCCATCAGTGCCCCGTAGGCTAGGGGCCGGCGCATCGAGACACCGGCCCCGCGAATCGCCAGGCCGTGGGCGCTCATCCCGGCCAGTTGTCTAGATAGCTGCGGCGGACCTTGCGGATCGTGTGGGTTACGTCGGTGCCGGCCTGCAGCAGCGAGTTGTCAACTGAGATGTAGATGCGGTTGTTCTCGACCGCGTTGGTCCCCGCCCAGGCGGGATTGGTCCGCAGGTACTCGGCGAGGCTGGGGATGTCGTCCTCCTCGGCGTGCGGCACGGCGATGATCACGTCTGGGTTTTCGGCGACCACGACTTCGTCGGAGATCCGCTCGAAGCCGGAGCTCGACTCGACCCCGCCGGTCAGCAGTTCGCCGCCGGCCTTGGTGACCAGGTCGCCGCCCCAGCTGTTGGGGAGGAAGACGAACGGGGTCCGGCCGACGCCGAGGATCACCATCACCCGGGGGTGGGACTCGATGCCCTTGCGCGCCTGCGCGACCCGCTTCTTCTGGCTCTTGACGAGCTCTTTCGCGGCCTCGGCCCTGCCGACCAGCCTGCCGATCGCCAGCGTCTGCGAGAAGGAGTCGCGAACCAGGCGCGGCTCACGGATCAAGACCTCGATCCCCAGATCCCCCATCGACTCGTTGCCTTTGGCCCAGGTCGGCGAGGAGAGGACCACGTCCGGCTCGAGCGAGGCGAGCTGCTCGAGGTTGGGGCCGTTCGGGTGCGAGAGGGTCAGCACCGGCACCCCCTTCAATTTCGGCGAGAGGCGTTCGCGACCGCCGAGCGTCTGGCCCACCGCCACCGGCCTGACCCCGAGTTTGGCCAGGGTGTTGGCGCCGAACGGGGTGAGGGCGACGATCCGCGGCGCCGCCTGTGCGCTTGCCGGCAGGACCAGGAGGCCGAGCAGCAGCGCGAGGAGGAGGCTTCGCCTCACGCCACGACCTCGACGTCCAGGACGTCGTAGCAGCGGATCTCGTTGCCGTGGGCGAACTGCCCGTCGGCGTGGCGGTGGCTGCGTTTGAAGAGGTCGCTGCCGACCCAGGACTTGAAGGTCTCCTCGTTCTCCCAACGGGTGAGGACGACGTACTCGCGATCGCGGTCGCGGCGCAGCAGTTCGAAGCCGATGAAGCCCTCCGCCTGCTGGACCAGCCGCTCGCGCTCGAGGAAGGCGCGCTCGAAGTCCTCGACCCGACCTTCCTTTGCTTCGACGACGTTCATGACGACGTACAAGATCCCGCTCCTTTCTCGATTAGGGCTCCCTAATTAGGGTCGCCTAACGCGGCAGGATAGGGAATCCCGACAGATCAGGTCGGGTTGAGGTGGGGGCGATGGCCGATCACTTCCGCCCCCGCGCCCCCTATGCCGACTTGCGGATGTGCAAGATCGGCGCCGCGCTGCTGACGCTGCTGGGCTGCATGCTCATGCCTCCTTTGGTTGAGGACTACTCCAAGGCGCTTGAGTTTAATTGATTAATCGATGGTTCCTTACTTACGAGAACAGCACATATGCCCTTACCTCTTTCGATGGGCAGGACTAGCGTCGGCCACCGGCGTTCCCGGGGAACGAACGTCGGTACCGATAGACAGGGATGCTCGAGGGGAGGATTAGATGGACCAAAGATGTGACGACGAAGGAGAGAAGCGGCGCAAAGCCGCGCGAAACCGGCTGCGGGTGCGCATCGTCGCCGCCTGCTATCAGCGAGAGATCACGCCGAGGGAGATAGCCGACCAGGAGGAAGAGGACATCGCCATCGTCAGCTACTACTTCCAGGCGCTGGAAAAGGAGGGCTTCCTGCACGTCAGCCGCAAGGAGCGCGCCCGCGGGTTCTTGCGGCACTACTACGTGGCGGACCGGCAGAAGGTGGTGACCGACGAGGAGTTCAGCCACCTGGCCGGCAACGAGCGGTTCGAAGTCAGCGAGGCGTCGCTGTTGGACTTCCTCCAGGCCTGCAAACACGCGCTGCACGAGGGGACGCTCGATGCCCACAGCGACAGCCACCTGAGCTGGGGACCTCTGGAACTCGACCTGCAGGGCTGGAAAGACCTGATGAGCGAACTGGCGCGGATGCTGGAACGCTGCTTCGAGATCCAGGCCGAAGCCCGAGCCCGGCTGCGCAAGAGCGGCGAGGAGCCGATCCATACAGTGTTCGCACTCGCGGGGTTCGAAGGCGCAGGCCCGATCGCCGGCCTGTCGCAGATGAAGTAGAGCCGCCGCGGAGTCTTACGGAGCTATCGGCCAGGTGCACGAGGGGGTCTCGCCCGAGACTTCGGGCGAGACCCCCTCGCAGCACGCTCCGGGAAAGCCGCTTCTAGCCGTTTCCTAGCCGGTCGGAATGGCGATCAGACTGCTGAAGTTGGCCGACCCGTTGGCGACCATCACGTCGCACTCGACGCTCAGCTGGGACGGGGTGGCGGTCGTGGTGACAGCCTGCAGCGGCACGGGGATCGCGGCAAGCGCGGGCAGCGTCTTCATCGCGATCTGATCGATGGTGGCGCCCCCTGCTTTCAGGGTGCAATCGATGCTGTCGCCAGCTCCCGTGTGGGATAGCTGGGTCTTTGCCAACACGACGTAGGCGCCTGCCGGAACGGCCAGTTCGACCACGGTGGTCGGTGGGCTGGCGGTGGGGAGGGCCGTCAGACCCTGTTTGGCGGACAGGGGCGCGATGGTGCCGTCGATTCCGTCCGTGCCGTCGGTGCCGTCGGTCCCGTCGGTGCCGTCGGTCCCATCTATGCCGTTAGCGCCATTGGCACCGTTGGGCCCGTTGGCGCCATTCGCTCCGTTGGTCCCATCGGCACCATCGGCGCCATCGGCTCCGTTCGTCCCATCGGCACCGTTTGGACCGTTGGCGCCGTTGGCCCCATTGGCGCCGTTCGTCCCAGCGGCTCCGGCTGAACCAGTCTCGCCCTTGGCTCCGGTGAGACCTCCGCCGGATTGGAGCAGCGCCCGGGTGCGGGCGCTCAGATCCCGGGGCTCGACCCCACCGTTTCTTATGGCCTTGCTGGTGACTGCGCCTGGTGCGATGTCGCCGGCGTGGATCAGGCTGTTTGCGGCGACCGCCGTTCCGCCGAGTGCGACGAATAGGGCGACAGCGGCGGCGACGGTCGAAGGCGTCGGCCATCTTCGCCGCCGCTCATGGCTTGCGGGCCTGCGGGGACGATTGATCATGGCTGCCGCTCCTCTGGTCTCAACTCGCCCTTGCCAAGACAGGCTCAGGCATTTCGCGCATGACGCTGGCGCAAAAGTCGTAGCGGCCGATCGTCTCGCGAGCTCTGCTCCCGGTGCCCAGCAGCACCGGGACGCCGTGTCGAAGAAATGGCCGCAGAGTGCGCGCCGTCGGACATCTCCGGCGCTCGTCCACCACGATCCGGGCATCGGATTCGGCCGCCGCGATCGCAAGCGAATCGACCAGTTCCGGCGGCACGTCTCGCTCCTCGAGTCCGAGGGAAGGGAGGGCACTGAACGGATGCGCGAAGACGACGTGCTCGTGCTCGTGGAGCGCGGCGGCCGTCCCCTTGACCATCCAGCGGAGAATCATCTGAGGATCCAGCTCACCCGCTTCGATTCGTTCGCAGGTGGAGCGGGGATTCATCGGCCCGTCGGGCGACGGCGCCTGATGGCAAACCACATACACCGCGTCGACCCCCATCGGACCGCGGGGCAGGTCAAGGCGGCCGTAGACATCGAGGATGCTCACCTCCACTGCACAGTGCAGGGCGACCGGGGTCTGTTCTCTGCACTCCCTCACCGCCGCGACGTAGGCAGGGACCCATTTGGAATCCGACCGCACGTGGTCGGCGAAAACCAGCTCCGCCAAACCGAGCCGCTCGGCTTCGGCGACGTTCTCCTCGATCGTGTTCTGACCGTCCGAGAAAGTCGAGTACACGTGCATGTCCTGGATCAGAACGCGCTCGGCCATCAGGCTTCCGATCGGATCAGCAGCGGCGTACCGATCGGCATCAGGCGCCACAGTCGCCGCACCGCCCGGTTTCGGACGCGAATGCAGCCGTGCGATGGGCGGCCGGGGATCAGGGCGGGTTCGCTGGTGCCGTGGATGCCGATGATCCCGCCGCCGGGCCAGTCGCTGAGAACCGAGTAGTTACTGCTGCCGAACGCCACCGGTCCGTAGAGGCCGCCGGGGTCGTGCGTCCTGAACTTCTCGCGGATCCAGAAGCGCCCCGCCGGCGTTGGCGTGCTGGGCTTGCCGATCCCGACCGGGGCCCTCCAGATCGGACGGCCCCGCCGGTAGAGGGTGGCGCGCAGCTTGCCGCGCGCCACGACGAGCACGGTCCGCACGCGGAAAAAGGGACCGAGGGCCGAGCGACGGACCCACCCCGTTCGTCCGTTCGGGCGCATCGGAATGCGAACCTCGAGCCAGGTGTGCCACTCGGAATCTCTCCAGCTACGCAGGACCGGATAGACCTCGGGAAACCCGTCCTCGGTGAGATAGTGAGTCCGCACGATCTCACGTGCCCGGGGGCTCGGTAAGAAGCGGATCGGGTCCCTTCGCACCGGATGCGCCCAGCGCGTGAAGGTCCACTCGTTCGAGAGGCGAACGCTGCCGCTGGCGCCGGGGACACTGGCAGCCGATGCCGATGCCGGAAGCACCAGAGCCCCCAGCATTACGACGAAGGCCAGCAAGGCTCAGCCCGTGAAGTCTGGGCTTGGAGCAGCCCGGCCACAGCGGCGGAAGCTCCGGCTCGCGACATCGCGTCGGCCTCGGCGATCGACGGCCACCACCCGGATCGTGTTGCGACCGGCGCGTAAGCCGACCACGCTGATCCAGACCGAGAACCGTTTGGCGGTGGTTCGCTTGATCAGCTTCCCGTCGAGATAGACACTGACCTTGCGCATCGCCACCTCGCTCTGGATCCTGAACTTGGCTCTGAATCCTCCGTCGGTACACCGCCCGCCGCGACCCGGGGGTCCGCCAGTGCCTTCGCCGTAGCTGGGGAATCCGGTGATCTGCACGTGCGGCCTGTCGCTGCCGCCTCCAGGGTTACCAGCGGCACCGCCGCCTTTGCCGCCACCGCCCGCTTTGCCACCGCCACTTTCGCCACTTCCACCGCCACCGCCGGTCTCGCCACCGCCGCCGCCTCCGCCACCACCGGTGCCGGAGACCGCGCAGTCGGCGCGCGTGACGGTGTCGTTGATCAGCGTGACCGAGGCGTTCCGGGCGAGCAGCCTGCCGAGAACGGTGACGCCGCTGCCCAGCTCGATCGATTCCAGCGCCAGGATGTTTCCGGCAAAGGCGGAGTCGGAGCCGAGCGTTGCCGATGAGCCGACCTGCCAGAAGAGATGGCAGGGCTGAGCGCCGTTGATCATCAGCACCTGAGAAGCGGACGCGCTGATCAGCGTCGTTGCGGTCTTGAAGATGAAGACGGCACCCGGGTCGCCCTGGCCGTTCAGCGTCAGCGTTCCGGTGATGCCGAAGGTGCCCGATTCGGAGTTGTAGACGCCGGGGGTCAGGGTCTGGCCTCCGAGCTCGGTGGCCAGCGTGTTGACCGGTCCCTGGCCGGCCGCGTCGTTGTACGCGGTGGTCAGGTCGGCCTGGGCCTGCCCGGCGAGGGCGTCGGCCGGGTGGGTCGACCCGTTGACCGTTCCGTTGGGCGCCCCCCCGAAGCCGGTGACGGCCGGGTTAGGAGAGGTACCGAGATCGCCGTTGATCACGCTGGGTCCGGTATTGGTGACGCCGGCTCCGGCCAGCACGGCAAAGCTGTTCGCCGTCCCGAGTCCAACCGAGGTGGCTGCCGGCGAGATTCCCGCGAGTGCCAAGGACGCAATCAACGCGACTAAAGAAATACTGACCTTTGGCACCACACCTCTCATCACGAGGCCACTATCACCGCGCCGTACAACCAGCGCAATCCCCCGGACGTGTGAGGTGTTGCAGATATCCCCCGGAGGGGTTAGTCAGAAGCTGTCATCGAGTGGCCTTCTAGACCTCCCAGGTGATCTGTCCGGTGACCAGCGCGATCGCCACGGCATGCGCTCGAGTGTGCGCCCCGAGCTTGCCCAGAGCGTTGTGAACGTGGGACTTGACCGTCTCCGGAGAGAGAAAAAGGCGCTCCGCTATGTCTACGCTCTGGAGCCCTGAGGCGACCAAGGTCATGACTTCGCGTTCACGCTCACTCAGCTGCAGCCTGCCGCTCCCCTCCACCGCGACCGGCGCCCAGGGGGTTTCATGGGCCAAGGCGTTCCTTGCCTGCTCTGCGGATGCCTCATCGGGTGGGATGAAGACCGACAGGTGGCGTGCCGGCAGGACGTTGGCGGTTGCGCTGAACTCGACTGAGACCGGCCCGCGGTCCGGGACGTACAGCTGATACCACCCCTCCGCGCCGCCACTGGCCAGGAAGGCGCCCCATTGATCTTCGAGGCGTTTGCGCTCGCTCGGAGCCGTGAAGTCGTCCATCGTCCGCCACGGGATCTCCTCCCGGGCGATTCCCAGGAGGTCACAGGCGGCGCTGTTCCCGGTCACCCAGCGTCGCTGGTCGTCGGCGATCAGCATCGGATGCTGGGAGCGCTCGAGTGCCGTCCGCAGCCTCATCGCCGCGTGCGGACCAGAGTCGCCGTCCATGAAGACCTGCGAGCTATCTCGGTCTGCGGGCGGCTCGGGAGTAGCCATCATTACCTCCTTGGCTCCAGGTCGATAACACGCTGAATAACGTACTTTATGAGCCGAGTCCTCGACCCAGGGCGGCATTACCTTAAATACTGCGACGTTTATCTGCGTACCCTTTGGATCGGCGTACCCTGACCTGACGTGACTTCCTCAAAGGTGCGCACCGAGACCCTGTCACGACGGGAAGTCGATAAGGCGACTCGCCGCCTTTCACGGATCTACCAGGACGCCCTTACGGTTGCCGACGGTGGGGGCGCCGGGCGGGTTGCCAGGCAGGCGTTGGGAGAGGGCATGGGTGTCGCGGGTCTCTACCAAAGGGTGATCGCGCCGGCAATGTGGCGGGTCGGCGAGCTCTGGAACCAGGGGGAGATCTCGGTTGCCGACGAGCATCTCGCAACCGCACTCACTCATCAGGTCATGGCCGGCGTCTACGGGCCCAGCCTCGGCCACAAGGTCAGGCCGGGCCGAATACTGATGGCCGCTGCAGAGGGCGAGCACCACGTCCTCGGGTTGAGAATGGCCAGCGACATCGTCGAGCTGGCGGGGTACGAAACGATCTACCTGGGGGCCGATGTTCCGACGGATGACCTTCTTCAGGCCGTGGCGGCCCGCTCGCCCGATCTGGTCGGTCTGTCGGCGACGATGCCGGGCTCGATCCAGGCGCTCGATCGCGCCATCGACGGGATTCAAGGCGTCGATCCCGATCTGACGGTTCTCTTCGGCGGCCAGGGCGTAGGACCGCGAGAGAGGAACGACGCAGCGGTGCTGGTCCGGGACCTTGAGCAGCTGCTGGGAATGGTCGAAGCCGCGCTCGATGTCGCGATGCCTGGCCCGAGTGACTCTTCGCCGCCCAGAGTTCCCCCTCCGGAGTTCGCCACCGCGACCGGCGACCGGCAAGCCGCCAACCCGGCGGTGTCCAGCGAATCGGCGCGGGAGAACGAGTCGGTCGAACGGCACCTTTCGGGCATTGCGGCCGAGACCGCCGATCTGGCCCGAGATCTGGCTCGCCAGGCGAACACCTACAAGGACCTCGCCTACACCGACACGCTCAGTGGACTGCCCAACCGCCGCGCGTTCGAGGATCGTGCGGCTCGCCTCCGGGACTTTTCCGACGCCAAGCCGCTCGCTGTGTTGATGATCGACTTGGACGGGTTCAAGGCGGTGAACGACTCCGAAGGTCATGGGGCGGGTGACCGGGTTCTCGCATTGATAGCCCGGGCAATCGCCGGAGGGCTTCGCGAAGGTGACTTCGTCGCTCGCTTCGGCGGCGACGAGTTTGCCGCCCTTCTGCCCCGCACCGATCTGAGCGAGGCAGAGGCACTGGCAGAGCGCCTGCGCGCGCGAGTACAGGACGCCGGCTCTGATGCCGCGGTCACCGCGAGCCTCGGAGTTGCCATGCTGGAAGACGATGTCCGGCGAGCACTTCTGCGGGCGGATGCCGCTCTCTACGAGGCCAAGAACTTGGGCCGCAACATGGTCAGGTGTGGTTAGCAGAGCCGAGGCAGCCGCGCTCTTTTATGGCCCCCTAGGTCTGGCTGGGGTTGAGACCTAGGGGGCCTGGGGCAACTACATGGGGCAGGCGGGCGTCACTAGTGCCCTGAAATCGCCTGCTGAATCTCACCCTTAGGGCAACGGCCGAGCGACACAATCCCCCGAATGTATGAGGTGCTGTGAATATCCCCCAAAGGGGCTAATCAGTAAGCGGTATAGATATGGAGTATCGCACTGCAAACCCCGGATGTGTACCACCACCTAGGTTGCATTCGCATACCAAAGTCCCTACGGTCCATACACTTGGTCAAGTCAAGGTGTATCCGACTTAGGCAACTTTTACCGGTGGAGTAGGCACCCGGTGAGTCCTTTGGGAAGCGCGATCAGAGCCGGTACCAACAGCTCGACTTCCGAGCGGTTCGAGGCGGCTCCAAGTGCCCAGCCCGGGCTGGCTCGCATCCTGATAACGGATGACCAGCCCGAGATGCTGCGGTTGGTCGATCGTGCCCTGGGCAGGCAATACCGGTGCGAGTTTGCCGGCAGCGTCGCTCAGGCCCTTGAGAAGCTCGCATCCACCTCCTTTCAGCTCGCGTTGTGCGACCTCCAGATGCTGGGCGGGTCAGGGCTGGCCCTGGCTGAAAAAATCACCGAAGAGCATCCCGAGACCGCCGTTGTCTTGATCACCGACAGGGACGACCCTGAGGTCGCCAGACGAGCATTTGGCTTCGGCGTCCACGGCATCCACGGCTACCTGGTTAAGCCGTTCTGGCCCGGCCAGTTGCTGATAACGGCGATGAATGCCCTGCGACGGCGCGAACTGGAATTCCTCGAAAGCGCGCACAGGCTCAACCTCGAAGAGCGGCGCCAATCGATCATCGACATGGCACCGATGCCGGTGTACGTCAAGGACGACGCCTACCGCTACGTCTTCGCGAACGCCCAGGCCGACGACCTCGCGGGGCAGGATAGGGGTCAGCTGCTCGGCCAGACCGACGAGGCGATCATGGCCCCCGAGGCACTTGCGCGCACTCGTGCCATCGATCGCGAGATCCTCGCAGAGGGCACGACGTATGAGGCAGAGGAAACCCTCGGGATTGGGGGAGTCGAGCGGACCTTCCAAACGGTCAAGTTTCCCCTCCTCGACGAGGGCGGGCGGGCCACCGCGGTCTGCGGGATCTCCACGGATGTCACCGCACAAAAGGACGCATTGCGGTTACGCGACGAGTTGGCGGCTGCCCAGCAGCTGGCGATCGAAGAGCTTCGGCTCTCTCGTCAAGAGACCGTCGAACGGCTTACCAAGGCGATCGAGTTTCACGATCTGTCCACCGGGGAGCACGTCGATCGGATGGGCAGGGTCGCCGCTTTCCTGGGAGCCCACCTTGGTCTCGACGCAGAGCGGGTCCAACTACTGCGAGTGGCGGCCCCGATGCATGACGTCGGAAAGATCGCCACTCCAAGCGAGATCCTTCGCAAGTCCGGTCCGCTCACGCCCGAGGAGCGCGAGGAGGTGAAGCGCCATACGACCGTCGGCCAGGAGATCCTCGCCAACTCCGAGAGCGATCTGCTCGGCCTCGCGGCGACAATCGCACTGACCCACCATGAGCGCTACGACGGTGGCGGATATCCACAGGGACTCGCCGGAGAGGAGATCCCCCTCGAGGGGAGGATCGCCGCGGTCGCCGACGTCTTCGACGCGTTGCTCAGCGATCGCCACTATCGGCCGGCGCTCACCGTGGACGAAACCGTTGAGGTATTCAGGAAGGGCAGGGGCAGCCAATTCGATCCTCGGATAGTCGACGTCCTGTTCAAATACATAGACGAAGGACTCTCCGCGCGGGAGTGCTGAACGCGGGTTCGAGCCTGCTGGCATTGCTCCAGTGAGCCGAAGGAAGCGGACGACGGGGGTCGAACCCGCGACCTCAAGCTTGGGAAGCTTGCGCTCTACCAACTGAGCTACGTCCGCGTGGCGCTTGATTCTAGGGCCCTGGCGACTGTCGGGGAACGGCGGCATCTAGGCTTCCGTGTCCCGTGAGCGCCCGCTCTTTCATCGCGGTCCTGGCCGTGCTGGCGATCGTCGGCCTGCTCGTCTTCGGCCTCGCCAGCAAGGGGTCCTCGCGGCTGGCGGTGGGCGAGGCGGCGCCGAACGCACCGATGCCCCGGCTCGAGGGCGGCGGCAGCGAATCGCTCGCCGACTACCGCGGCAGATGGGTCCTGGTCAACTTCTGGGCCTCGTGGTGCCCCCCCTGCCGGGCCGAGACGCCGGCGCTGGAGGAATTCCAGCAGCGGCACGGCGGACCGCGGTTCACGGTCCTGGGAATCGACACCCAGGACCTGACCGACGACGCGCTCGGGTTTGCCGAGAAGTTCGGCGTGTCCTATCCGCTGCTGCGCGACGGCAACGGCGACGTCGCCGACGAATACGGCACCACCGGCGTGCCGGAGACCTTCCTCGTCGACCCCGCCGGCAAGGTGCGCCTGGCAGTCCCGGGAACGGTCGACGAGGAGTATCTGCGCGACGAAGTCGAACCGCTGCTGCCGAAGGTCAGATCGTGAGGGCACGGATCGCCTTCGCAGCGGTCCTCGTGCTCGCGGCGCTGGCGCCGACGGCCGCGGCCGGGCAGCAGGCCTCGCTGACCGAGATCGAAAAGCAGGTGATGTGCCCCGTCTGCGGCACCCTCCTGCAGCTGGCCGAATCCCCCCAGGCCCTGCGCGAGAAGGCCTTCATCAAGCGGCTGATCGAGGAAGGCAGGACCGAAGCGCAGATCAAGGATGCGCTGGTCGCCGAGTACGGCGAGGAGGTCCTGGCGCTGCCGCCCGACTCCGGCTTCAGCCTCTCCGCCTACCTGGTCCCGATCGTCGCCTTCCTGATCGCCGCGGTGGGGCTGGCGCTCGGGGTCTGGCGCTGGCGGCGGGCAGGTGGGACGAAGGACGACGGTGCGCCGCCGGCGGCGGGGCCGAGCGGCGAGGACGCCGAGCGGCTCGACGCCGACCTGGCGCGCTACGACCTCTAGTCAGCCGCCGACGGAGATCGAACCGATCGCCGGAACCGGCAGGCGGCGGATCGCCTTGGCGACGGCGCGATCGCCCTCCTTGACCTCGCCGGCGACGAGCGCGCCGGCCTGGGCGGCAACCGCCAGGCAGGCGGCCGGTTCGGCGAGCACCGGCGGCGCGATCAGCAGCACCAGCTCGTAGGCGCCGCGCAGCTTGGCGACCATGTGGCCGAAGCTCTGCAGGCCGAGCAGGGTCTCGGGCTTGGACGCCGGGCGGCCGCCGCAGATGCAGACGAGCTGGGCGGCTCCTTCGCCGGCCGCCGGGCCGGCGAGGACGACCGGCTGCAGGACGTCGCGCGGCTCGGCCTCCCAGCGCAGGTACTCGTGCAGGCCCGGGGAGGCGGCGAGGCCGACGCTGCCGCCCAGCCGGGGCCGGGCGAGGTCGCAGTCGACGAGGATCGCGCCGCGGCCGGCCGCCGACGCCAGCGTGGCGATCGCGATCGCCACCACCGCCGGCGCCTCCCCCTCCCCCACGACCGCCAGCGCCCGTTGCTCGCCCAGGCGCGGCATTGCCTCCCGCAGGCTGGCGAAGTCCTCCCGTCGCAGCGCCCAGGCACGCCCGTCCGCCGGCCCTGAGATCTCCGCCAGAAGCGGCAGCCTGGAGCGGCCGCGCAGCATCACATCCGCTCGGGCGCCGAGATCCCCAGCAGCCCCAGCGCGGCGGCGATCGTCCGCTTCGTCGCCAGGCAGAGCGCCAGGCGCGAGGCCTCGACCCCCTCCCCCTCGGCCCCGACCACCTGGCAGTCGCGGTAGAAGGCGTGGAAGTCGGCGGCCACCGCGGTCGAGTAGGCGCAGATCCGGTGCGGCGCCCGCCGCGCCGCCGCCGTCCGCACCTCCTCGGGGAACTCCAGCAGGCGCTTGACCAGGATCTTCTCGCTCGCCTCCAGCGGCGCCCGGCCAGCGGCGACCGCCGGCTCGGCCCCGTCCCCCGCTTTGCGCAGGATGCTGGCGATCCGCGCGTGCGCGTACTGGACGTAGTAGACGGGGTTCTCGCTCGACTGGCTGCGCGCCAGCTCGAGGTCGAGATCGACGGTCGTCTCGTGGCTGCGCCAGAGCATGAACCAGCGGGTGGCGTCGACGCCGATGTCGTCCATCAGCTCGTCGAGGGTGACGAAGTCCCCCGTGCGCTTCGACATCTGCACCCGCTCGCCGCCTTCGACCACGTGGACGAGGCTCATCATCAGCGCCTCGAAGCGCTCCGGGTCGGCGCCGAGCGCCTCGATCGCGGCCCGGACCCGGGCCACGTAGCCGTGATGGTCGGCGCCGAGGACGTTGATCAGCCGGTCGAAGCCGCGCTGCAGCTTGTCCCAGTGGTAGGCGATGTCCGGGGTCAGGTAGGTCGCTTCGCCGTTGGAGCGGATCAGGACCCGGTCCTTGTCGTCGCCGAAGTCGGTGGTCCGCAGCCAGAGCGCGTCTTCGCTGCGGTAGGTGTGGCCGCGCCTGTCGAGCTCGGCGAGCACCGCGTCGACCTCGCCCCTGGCGTAGACGCTGCGCTCGGAGAACCAGTTGTCGAAGTGGACCCCGAAGCGCTCCAGGGTCCGGCTCACCTCTTCGAGCATCAGCGCGATGCCCCGCACCTCGAGGGTCTCGCGGTCACCGGGGCCGACGCCCTCGGCCGCGAGCCGCTCGGCGACCTCGCTCACGTACTCCCCGGCGTAGCCGTCCTCGGGCGGCTCGGTGCCCTGCATCCGCGCCGCGATCGAGTCGGCGAAGCGGGCGATCTGGCTGCCGGCGTCGTTGACGTAGTACTCGCGCTGGACCTCGTCGCCCGCTGCCTGCAGCAGCCGCACCAGCGAGTCGCCGTAGGCGGCGTTGCGGGCGGTGCCGACGTGGATCGGCCCGGTCGGGTTGGCGGAGACGAACTCGACCAGGACCTTCTCCGGGTTCTCTGTCGGCCCTGGGCCGAGGTCGTCGCCGGCCCCCAGCAGGTCGCCCAGCGCCCGCAGGTACCAGGAGTCGGCGAGGAAGAAGTTGACGAAGCCGGGGCCGGCGACCTCGATCCGCTGGAGGTCGGCCGCCAGCGTCGCATCTGCCTCCAGCTCCCCGCGCAGCCGCTCGGCGACGGCGCGCGGGTTGTCGCCCAGGGTGCCGGCCAGCAGCATCGCCGCGTTGGAGCTGTAATCCCCCAGCTCGGGCTTCGGCGGGCGCTCCAAAGTAGGCCGCTGCGCGGTCGGCTCACCGTCGCGCAGGGCCCGCGCGGCCCCCTCTACGGCGGCCCGCAGGGCGCTGACTGAATCGGTGGCGGTCACCGGGCAATCGTATGGACCGGGGCCCGACCGCGTTACGCTCCCCTGCTTGCGCGCCGCCGTCATCAGCGACATCCACTCCAACCGGCACGCCCTCGAGGCCGTCCTCCAAGCCGTCGACGCGGCCGAGGTCGACGAGGTCTGGTGCCTCGGCGACATGGTCGGCTACGGCGCCGAGCCCGACGCCTGCACGGCGCTGATCCGCGAGCGCAGCTCCCTCTGCCTGGTCGGCAACCACGACCTGGCGGTGCTGGGAGCGCTCGACATCTCGACCTTCTCCGAAGCCGCCTCGGCGGCGGTCGAGTGGACGCGGGAGAACGTCGGCGAGGAGACGCTCGAGTTCCTCGCCTCGCTCGACCCCGCCGCCTCGCGCAGCGGGGTCGACCTCTTCCACGCCTCGCCGCGCGACCCGATCTGGGAGTACGTGCTCTCCGCCGATCAGGCCGAGGCGGGATTCGAGGCGCAGGGGGAGCGGGTCGGGCTGATCGGCCACTCCCACATCGCCCTCTTCTTCGTCCGCGCCCCGGGAGCGCGCGGCCACGCGCAGGGCGCGCAGGCGACCGACGGGGCCGAGGTCGAGATCGGCGAGGGCGAGTGGCTGCTGAACCCGGGCAGCGTCGGCCAGCCGCGAGACAGCGACCCGCGCGCCGCCTGGCTCGAGCTCGACACCGAGGCATGGGTCGCCCGCTACCACCGGGTCGAGTACGACATCGGGGGAGCGGCCGCGGCGATCGTGGCGGCGGGCCTCCCCAGCCTCCTCGCCGAGCGCCTGGAGGTCGGCCGATGAGCGCGAATTGCAGGGCAAAAATCGGCTCCAGCCCTTTGTCTAGACTCGGCTCATGGCCCGCCTGAGCGCACTTCTGCTCGCCATCGCCCTGGGCGCGCTCAGCGCTCTGGCGCTGGTCTCCTGCGGTGGCAGCGACGCCAACCTGCTGCCGGGGACCACCGCGGACGAGATCGAAGCCAATCTCGACGCGGTCGAGCAGCTGGCCGCGGGCGGCGACTGCTTCGGCGCCGAAGACGCCGTGGCCCAGGTCGCTGCCGAGGTCGAAGAGCTCGAAGGCGTCGACGGGAAGTTGAAGCGGGCGCTGGAGAACGGGACCGCGAAGCTGAGCGAAGTGGTGGGCGAATGCGAAGAAGAAACCACCGAAGAAGAAACGGAACCTTCGATCGAATCGAATGTTGGTGCCGAAGAAGTGGAAGACGAAGAGAAGCCGAAGAAGGAAAAGCCCGGGGACGAGGGCGAAGAACCCTCTGACGAGGGGAACGAAGGCGAAGGGCCGACCCTGCCGCCGCAGTCGAACGGCAAAGGCGAAGAAAAAGGGAAAGGCGGCGGGCCCCCGCCGGCTGAAACCGAACCCGAAGAAACCGCGCCCTCCGGCGGTGTAGGTCCGAGCGTGGGAGTCGAATGATGGAGACTGGCGCGGGCACCCTCTCGGGTCGCTACGAAACCAGTGAGAAACTCGGCACCGGCGGGATGTCGAACGTCTACAAGGCGACCGACCGCATCCTCGAGCGCACGGTCGCGGTGAAGATCCTCGCCGAGCACCTCTCCGACGACGAGCGCTTCGTCGCCCGCTTCCGCCGCGAGGCGCTGGCGGTGGCGAAACTGATCCACCCCAACATCGTCCAGGTCTACGACACCGGCATCGACGAGGGCCGCCACTACATCGTCATGGAGTACGTCGAGGGGCGCTCGGGGGCGCAGATCCTCCAGCGCCAGGGGCCGGTGGAGCCGGAGACCGCGGCGGAGATCGGAGTCCAGGCCTGCGCCGGGCTCGACTACGCCCACCGCCGCGGGATCATCCACCGCGACGTCAAGCCGGGCAACCTGATGGTCGTCGGCGGCCCGGTCGGCGGCGGCGAGATGACCGTCAAGCTGACCGACTTCGGAATCGCCCGGGCGATCGAGCAGACGCGGATCACCCAGGTGGGGTCGGTGGTCGGCACCGCCGCCTACCTGGCGCCCGAGCAGGTGCGGGGCGAGGAGGCGACCCCGGCGACCGACGTCTACGCGCTCGGCGTCGTCCTCTACCAGTTCCTCACCGGCCGGCTGCCGTATGAGGGCTCCTCGCTGGCCGAGCTGGCGGTGCGACAGCAGAACGAGAAGCCGCTGCCGCCCGACACCTACAACAGCGAGGTGCCCGGGACCCTGGGCGCGGCGGTGCTGCGAGCGCTGGAGGGCGACCCGAACCGGCGCTACGCCAGCGCCGACGAGCTGTCCGCCGGCCTGCGACTGGGCCTCGAAGGCGGCGACGTGACGCTGCCGCTGGAAGAGGGGACCGCGGCCACCCGGATGCTCGGCGGCGACACCGCCGCCACCCGGCACATGGGCCGCGACACCGCCCAGACCGAGTACCGCCCGGCGCAGTCGCAAACCCGGCGGCCGCAGCCGCGGGTCGCGCCGGCCGCCCCGGCGCCGGCGGCGCCTCTCCCCGCGCAGCCTCCTCGGCGCGGCGCCTTCTCCCGCTTCGTCCGCTTCGTGCTGGCCGCGGTGGCCCTGATCCTGGTCGCCGTAATCGTCGCCACCGCGGTGATCGTCACCACCGACAAGGCCGCCGGGGTCAAGGTCAGCCGTGTCGCCGGAGACACGGTCGACAAGGTGGTCGAAGAAGTGAAGGACCTGGTTCGCGAAAACACCGAATAGCGGTCCGCTGGCTGGCAGCTAGGCGGTCCAGGGGGTGGCGCCGGCCGTCACGGCGGCACGATAGTCGTCGAAGCGCCCGGCCTTGATCGCCCGCCGCGCATGGGTGGTCAGCTCGCGCATGTAGGTGAGGTTGTGCTGGACGATGAGGCGGACGGCGGTCAGCTCCTCGGCGCGGGAGAGGTAGCTGAGGTAGTCGCGGTCGTGGCGCTGGCAGGCCGGACAGGGGCAGCCCTCGACCAGCGGCTCGCGGTTGCCGACCCACCCGCCCTTGCGCATGTCGAGGCGCCAGCGGGTCCCGGGCGAAGGCGCCAGGGCGACGCCGTGGCGGGCGAGGCGGGTCGGAACGGCGCAGTCGAAGACGTCGAGGCCCAGGGCGATGCCGCCGAGCAGATCGTCGACCTCGCCAATACCGAGCAGGTGCACCGGCGCCTCACTGGGAAGGAGGGGCGCGGTCAGCGCCAGGACCGCCGCCATCTCCTCCTTGTCGCGGCCGAGGGTGCCGCCGATCGCCAGGCCGTCGACCCCGGCCGCCGAGACCGCCTCGGCCGATTCCCGTCGCAGGTCCTCGTGGGTGCCCCCCTGGACGATCCCGAAGACCGCCTGCCGCTCGGGGCCCTCGCGGTCGTGCCAGGCGAGGCAGCGGTCGAGCCAGCGGTGGGTGCGCTCGGTCGAGCGGGCGGTGTACTCACGGTCGGCGTGGAAGGGCGTGCACTCGTCGAAGACGAGGGCGATGTCGGAGCCGAGCGCCGCCTGCACGCTCATCGAGACCTCGGGCGAGATGAACAGCTCGGCGCCGTCGCGCGGCGAGTTGAAGCGGGCGCCCTCCTCGCTGATCTCGACCTTGGAGCCGTGGTTGCCGGAGCGGCCACTGCCCTTGACCTCGTTGGCGACGCCGCCGTGGGCGAGCGAGAAGACCTGGAAGCCGCCGGAGTCGGTGATGATCGCCCGCTCCCAGTTCATGAACCCGTGCAGCCCGCCGGCGGCGGCGATCCGCTCCGGACCCGGGGAGACGAACAGGTGGTACGTGTTGCCGAGGATCAGCTGGTAGCCGAGCCCGGCGACCTCGCCAGACTCCAGCCCCCGCACCGTCCCCTTGGTCGCCAGCGGGATGAAGGCCGGCGTCTCGATCGGCCCATGCGCGGTGTGGATGACACCAGCGCGGGCGGCCCCGTCACGGGCCTCGATGTCGAATCGCAATCTGTTCTCGTCCTGCCTCATCTCGGCGGTTGGTGAGTCGAGCCGCCTATGGCCGGCTCGACTCACCACTCATTCGATCAGCGAGCGGCCAGTCATCGGCTCGGGCTGGGGGATGCCGAGTAGGTCGAGGGCGGTTGGGGCGACGTCGGCGAGGATGCCGCCGCTGCGGAGGGCGAGGCCCTTGCCGGTGACGATCAGGGGGACCGGGTTGAGCGAGTGGGCGGTGTTGGGCGAGCCGTCGGGCTCGAGCATGTGGTCGCAGTTGCCGTGGTCGGCGGTGACGATGCAGGCGCCGCCTTTGGCGGTCACCGCCTCGACCACCTTGGCGAGCTGGGCGTCGACGGTCTCGACCGCCTTGACCGCAGCGGGGATCACGCCCGTATGTCCGACCATGTCGGGGTTGGCGAAGTTGATGATCCCGAAGCGGTAGCTGCCCTCGTTCCACTGGGTGACGAAGGCCTCGGCCGCGGCCTCGGCGCTCATCTCCGGCTTGTGGTCGTAGGTCGGGACGTCGCGCGGCGATTCGACCAGCTGCCGCTCTTCCCCCTCGACCTCCTGCTCCTTGCCGCCGTTGAAGAAGTAGGTGACGTGGGCGTACTTCTCGGTCTCCGCCACGTGAAGCTGGTTGCCACCGGCGGCGGCGATCGTCTCCGCCAGCGTCGTCGCCGGCCGCTGCTCGGGAAAGGCGACGGGATACGGCCAGCCCTTGCGGTACGCGGTCATTGCCGTCAGGTCGAGCGTCGGGCCGCCGCCGCGCGGGAACTCGTCGAAGTTCGGCTCGGCCAGGGCGCGGGTCATCTGCCGGGCGCGGTCGGGCCGGAAGTTGACGAAGATCGCGACGTCCCCTTCGGCGGCGCCGTCGTAGTCGCCGATCACCGTCGGCACCACGAACTCATCGGTGCGGTCGCGCTCGTAGGACTCGGCGATCGCCGCCGCCGAGCTCGGCGCGTGCTGACCCTGGGCGTGGACGATCGCGTCGTAGGCGAGCTTGGTCCGCTCCCAGCGGGTGTCGCGGTCCATCGCGTAGTAGCGGCCGCCGACGGTGCCGACCCGGCCGGCCTGCCGCAGCCAGCGCTCCAGCTCCTCCAGGTATGCCTTGCCGCCGTGCGGCAGCGTGTCGCGGCCGTCGGTGAAGGCGTGGAAGACGACGTCCGGGACGCCCTCCTGGGCGGCCAGCTCGATCGTCGCCTCGATGTGCTCCCAGCCCGAGTGGACGCCGCCGTCGGAGACCAGGCCGAGCAGGTGCAGGCGGCCACGGGGGCTGTTGCGGGCGCGCTCGCAGGCGGCGAGCAGGGCCTCGTTCTCGAAGAAGCTGCCGTCGGCGATCGCGTCGTCGATCCGGGCCAGGTCCTGCTTGACGATCGCGCCGGCGCCGAGGTTGAGGTGGCCGACCTCGGAGTTGCCCATCTGTCCCTCGGGCAGGCCGACGTCGGGGCCCTGGGCGGAGAGCTGAGTGTGGGGGAACTCGCCCCAGAGGCGGTCGAAGACCGGCGTCTCGGCCAGCGAGATCGCGTTGCCCGGCCCCGGCTCGGCCAGCCCCCAGCCGTCGAGGATGACCAGCGCCAGGGAGGGAACCAGTGGGCTCATTCGTCAGCCCGCGGCGTCGACTATCGCGGCGAATTCCTCGGCGTCGAGCGAGGCCCCGCCGACGAGGGCGCCGTCGACGTCGGGCAGCGCCAGCAGCTCGGCGGCGTTGGCCGGCTTGACCGAGCCGCCGTAGAGGATCCGCACCTCGTCGGCGGCGGCGCCGCGGGCGCGCAGCACGTCGCGGATGAAGGCGCAGGCCTCCTGGGCCTGATCGGGGGTGGCGGTGCGGCCGGTGCCGATCGCCCAGATCGGCTCGTAGGCGACGACGACGCTCTCGATCTGCCCCGCCTCGATGCCGCCGAGGTCGGCCTGCAGCTGGCGCTCCAGCACTTCCTCGGTCTCGCCCCCGTCGCGTGCCTCCTCGCTCTCGCCGACGCAGAGGATCGGCTCGAGGTCGGCGGCGAGGGCGGCGGGCACCTTGCGGGCCAGCGCCTCGTCGGTCTCGTTGAAGTGCTGGCGCCGCTCGGAATGGCCGAGGACGACCGCCTCGACGTCGAGCTCGACCAGCATCGGCGCCGAAACCTCGCCGGTGAAGGCGCCCGAGTCCTCCTCGTGCATGTTCTGGGCGGCGACTTTGACGGCGGTTCCGTAGCGCCGCTCGACCACCGCGGTCAGCGCCGTGAACGGCGGGCAGATGACGACGTCGGACTGGGTCGCGGCGATCCGCGGCAGCAGCGCGTCGACGAACTCGGCCGCCTCGGCGACCGTCTTCTGCATCTTCCAGTTGGCGGCGATGTAGGGGGTGCGATCAGGCATCGTCCTTCTCCTCTTCCTCGGCGTCGAGCAGGGCCTCGACGCCCGGCAGTTCCTTACCCTCCAGCAGCTCCAGCGAAGCCCCGCCCCCGGTCGAGACCCAGTCGACCTCGTTCTCGAGGCCGAACTGGTTCAGCGCGGCGACGCTGTCGCCGCCGCCGACCACGGTCGTACCCGGCGCCGCTGCGACCGCCTCGGCGACCGCGCGGGTGCCGGCGGCGAAGGGCTCCAGCTCGAAGGCGCCCATCGGCCCGTTCCAGAGGACGGTGCCGGAGCCGGCGACGGCCCGGGCATAGGCGTTGGCGGTCTTCGGGCCGATGTCGAGGCCCATCCAGCCCTCGGGCACCTCGACCCCGTCGCTCTCCCGGTGCTCGGTGTCGGCGGCGAACTCGCGGCCGAGGACGAGGTCGACCGGCAGCATCAGCTCGCAATCGGACTCCCCGGCGCGCTCCAGTGCCTCGCCGGCCAGCTCGACCCCCTCGACGAGGGAGTTGCCGGTCTCGATCCCCTGCGCCTTGAAGAAGCCGAAGCACATCGCGCCGCCGATCAGGACCCGGTCGGCGACCTCGAGGAAGCGGTCGATCACCCCGACCTTGTCGGAGACCTTCGCCCCGCCGAGCACCACGGTCAGCGGGCGCTGCGGCGACTCCACAACCCTGGTCAGCTCGGTCACCTCGCGCTCCAGCAGCAGCCCCGCGTAGGCGGGCAGGTGATCGGCGATGCCGGCGGTGCTGGCGTGCGCGCGGTGAGAGGCGCCGAAGGCGTCGTTGACGTAGAGGTCGCCGAGCTGGGCCAGGTTTTCGGCCAGCTTCGGGTCGTTCTTCGTCTCCCCCGGCTCGAAGCGGACGTTCTCCAGCAGCAGCACGTCGCCGGGGCCGAGGGCGCCGCAGGTGAGGTCGACGTCGCCCTCGATCACCCCCGGGGCCAGCTTCACCTCGGCGCCGAGCAGCTCGCCGAGCCGCTTCGCCACCGGCGCCAGCGAGAGCGCCGGGTCCGGCTCGCCCTGCGGCCGGCCGAGATGCGACATCAGGATCAGCGCCGCGCCGCGCTCGCGCAGCAGTTCGATCGTCGGCAGCGCCGCCCGGATGCGGGTGTCGTCGGCCACCTCGCCATCCGCCAGGGGGACGTTGAAGTCCACCCTGACGAGGACACGGTGGCCCTTGACCCGGGCGTCGCGGACGCTTGCCTTGGCGAAGCTCATCGGCTGCCGCGACGGGGCGCTACGACAGGACCTTGCCGGCCAGCTCGACGCAGCGGTTGGAGTAGCCCCACTCGTTGTCGTACCAGCTGATCACCTTGGCCATGCGGCCGTCGCCGATCACCATCGTCGAACCGGCGTCGACGATCGAGGAGTGCGGGTCGCCGACGATGTCGCTGGAGACGATCGCGTCCTCGGTGTAGTCGAGGATCCCCTTCATCGGGCCCTCGGCCGCGGCCTTCAGGGCGGCGTTGATCTGGTCGACGTCGAGCGGGTCCGCGGTCGTGAAGACGAGGTCGACGGCGGAGCCGGTCGGGACCGGGGCACGCATCGAGAACCCGTTCAGCTTGCCGTTCAGCTCCGGCAGCACCAGGCCGACCGCCTTGGCGGCGCCGGTCGTGGTCGGAATCAGGTTGAGCGCCGCCGCGCGCGAGCGGCGCGGGTCCTTGTGCGGCATGTCCTGCAGGCGCTGGTCGGCGGTGTAGGCGTGGATCGTCGTCATCAGACCCTGCTCGATCCCGAAGGCCTCGTGCAGGACCTTGGCCATCGGCGCCAGGCAGTTGGTGGTGCAGGAGGCGTTGGAGATGACGTGGTGGCTGGCGGGGTCGTAGTCGGAGTCGAAGTTGACGCCGAGGGCGACGGTCACGTCCGGCTCGGTCGCCGGAGCGGAGATGATCACCTTCTTGGCGCCGGCCTCGAGGTGCTTGGCGGCGTCCTCGCGCTTGGTGAAGAAGCCGGTCGACTCGATCACGACGTCGACCCCGAGGTCGCCCCAGGGAAGCTGCGCCGGATCGCGCTCGGAGAGGACCTTCAGCTCGGCCCCGTCGACCGTGATCGAGTCGCCGGAGACCGCGACCTCGCCGGGGAAGCGGCCGAGGATCGAGTCGTACTTGAGCAGGTGGGCCATCGTGCCGGTGTCGACGAGGTCGTTGACCGCGACGAACTCGATGTCGGCGTTAGCCGCCTTGGCGGCGCGGAAGACGTTGCGCCCGATACGGCCGAAGCCGTTGATGCCGACCTTCACAGCCATGAACAAGTTCCTCCTGATTCGTGTTGGTGAGGCGGGTCGTTTGGGGAAGCCGATCCTATGGAGTCGGCGCGTTCGGCTCCGGACTAGTCGGAGCCGATGGTGATCTCGATCTCGTACCCGTCGGGGTCCTTGAGAAAGGCGGAGTAGGAGCCGGACCCGTGCGAGCGCTGCTCACCGGGGTCGGAGACGCTGACGCCGCCGGATTTCACCCCGTTCTCCCAGGCCGCCTTGACCGCGACGATGCCCAGCGCCGAGAAGCTCAACAGGCCGAAGCCGGGCGCCGGGTCGTGCTTGGCGGAGACGAAGAAGACGGGTTTGGCGATGCCCCAGCCGATCGTCTGGTCCTGCTCGAAATGGCGTCGCCAGCCCAGGGGGGCCAGCATCGAGTCGTAGAAGGCCGCGCTGCGATCGAGGTCGGCGACCTCCAGGAGGACGTGGTGGAGCATTGAGGGTGGGAGGCTATCGGGGCGCCTCCCGGCAAGTCGCCCGGTTCAGCCCGACCTTGGGGTCCAGCGGAAGAAACGGATCGCCAGCAGCAGGCCCGCGACGCCCCAGATCGCGACGACGGCGAGGTTGCCCCAGTCGAGGCCGGAGTCGCCGCCCGGCAGGTAGGCGTTGAAGAAGGCCTGGAAGAAGTCGCGGATCGGGAAGTGGTTGGCGAACTCGATCACCCCGCTCGGCAGCTCGTCGTCGGGGATGAAGATGCCGGAGAGGAAGTAGAGCGGCAGCAGCAGCGCGTTGACGATCGGCGCCGCGGCGTCCTGGGAGGGAATCGCTGCGGTGAGGGCGATGCCGAGGCAGCTGAAGGCGGCGGCGCCGATCACCAGCGTGATCAGGATCGCCGGCAGTTCGTCCCAGGGGATCGGCACGCCGTAGAGGATCCGGCCGAGGACGGCGATCAGGGCGAGCATCATCAGCGCCGTGACGATCGAGTTGCCGACCCGGCCGGCGATGAAGATCCAGGCCGGCATCGGCGTGCCGCGGCCGCGCTTGAGGCGGCCGTCCTCGCGGGCGATCACCAGGGACATCGCCAGGCTCTGCATCGTCGCCGAGATCACCGCCAGGGTGATGATCGCCGGCACGTAGTAGGCGGTGATCTCGATCCCGCCGTCGACCTCGATCGTCTGGCCGTTGAAGACGGTGGCG
>Ga0157380_10000133_pt1 | contig 41543 bp, 26 predicted proteins | sample S35metaG_FD_119757 | JGI IMG/M metagenome (GOLD analysis project Ga0157380, IMG submission 119757) | Switchgrass rhizosphere microbial communities from Kellogg Biological Station, Michigan, USA - S3-5 metaG | ecosystem: Host-associated > Plants > Roots > Rhizosphere > Soil | place: USA...
CACACAAAATGATACAGCAACACTGAGACATTATGCGATTTATGAATATATTTACTCTCTGACATTTGTCAAAGATAATAATGCGCCGCAAGCGGCGGGGAACTAACCCCTAAAGAGATTAGATTTTTTTGGTGCAAGCCGGGCTTTATCCATAGCACATTTTTATGGCATGTAATCTTCCCGGCAACAGCTATGTCTGTCATGGGATTTAAACCAAATAGCTGAAATAGTTTTAATCAGCTGTCATCCGGAAAACAGCTATCGACCAGCGTTTCATTCTTTTTTTGATTAATTCATAGTCTGAATTTGCAGATTCAATTAACAGTGTTGTTAAATTTGGTATTTTGCCATAAATTATCTACTTTTCACCCATCAATCAACCTGTTTTTGACCAGGTTTTTCAATACTTTAATACACCTTCAATCATCCAACTAATGAAAAAATTCTTTACCATTCTTTTTCTGGCTGTGTCATCAAATCTTTTTGCACAACCCTGCACCCCCAACACCAATTCACTTGGTTTTAACGGAACATCCGATTTTGTTTCATTTCCGGCAAATACAGCGCTGGATCTATCGACTGCCCTGACCATTGAGGCCTGGGTGAATGCAGCTGTATTTGCAAACATTCCTGACAACGGCACCATTATGTGCAAACACGGCTGGAGCAACGGCGAAGGCGGTTATGTGATCAGGGCCGGCGGTAACGGGCAGGTTGCATTCAATATCGGTGGTCTTGATTCCACAGGAGCACCCATGAGCTGGCAGCAGATCATTTCACCGGCCAATACAATCCAGGTCGGAACATGGGCGCATGTGGCCGGAACCTTTGACGGTGATACACTGAAGCTCTATGTAAACGGGCAGCTTTCAGGAACACTCCTGTTTCACGGGACCGTTGCAAGCTCTGTAAATTATTACCTCAAGATCGGCAGATTGGCGGATAACCAGCCCGGCATTTACCGTTACTGGAACGGCCTGATTGATGAGGCCAGGGTATGGAACAGGGCTTTATCAGCACAGGAAATCAATGATAACATGAATACGCAGATTGATGCCGCCCTGCAGACCGGACTGGTGGGTTACTGGCGCATGAATGAAGGCACCGGCGTGGTGGTGGGTGATTTGTCAGTAAACGGCATTGCCGGCGCATATAACGGATCAACCTGGAGCACCAGTGTGCCTTTCTCAACAGGCGCTCCCGCTGCTACCATCACCCCTTCAGGCAACACCACATTCTGCCAGGGCAACAGTGTGAACCTGAATGCAAGTTCTGGTACGGGTTATACATATCTCTGGAATACCGGAGCCACTACGCAAAGCATCAATGTTACAGCTTCAGGTACGTTTACCGTTACAGTTACAGACCAGTCGGCCTGCTCAGGCACCTCTTCACCGGTTACGGTAACGGTCAATCCTGCTCCTGCGACGCCCACCATTACATTTAACGGCAGCCAGCTTGTCTGCAGCGCGTCCAGCGGTCTCCAGTGGTACCTAAACGGAAATACGCTTTTTAACCAGGTTAACCAGTATTACACACCGCTGGTCAACGGAACATATACGGTAGTGGTTACAAATGGCAGCGGATGCACTGCAGTAAGCGCACCCTATGTGCTTACCAATCTGAGCATCCATGAAATCAATGACGTGCAGCATTTTGAAGTTTCTTATCACATGGCTTCGCAATCAGCAATCATTTCTTTCGAAACATCATCCTCCACCGTTACTACGGTTTCGCTGCGTGATTTGCAGGGAAAAACCATTTCCACGCTGCTGCAGGAACGTATACCGGCCGGTAAAAAAAATATTACCGCTGACTGTTCCAGGCTGTCACCCGGAACTTACCTGGTTGTTATTTCGAATGACACAGGAATGGGCATAAAGAAATTCACTGTACCGAAATAATAAAAATTACGACAACTTTCACATCAGGCTATCCTCAGCAACCATGAAAAAACTGTTCTACACACTGTTTATATTCTTAACCGGTCAGGCAGCTGCACAAAATCCAAACTGGGCTGAAGATATTGCTCCGATTTTATTCAATCACTGCACACCCTGTCATCACACCGGGGGGCTGGCCCCATTCCCGCTGATCACTTTTGGAGATGCTGCTGCAGTGCAATTGGGCATGCAGGATGCCGTAACAAACCGCCGGATGCCCCCATGGCCTCCCGATCCTGCTTATGTTCCCCTGGCGCATGAGCGGCTGCTCTCTGCTGCTGAAATAACTGCAATTGATGACTGGGTGAACAATGGCGCACCTTCGGGAAATCTTTCACTTGCCCCGCCTCCCCCGGTTTATAACAACGGCTCCCTGCTCGGTGTTGCCGATCTGTCGCTGACCATTCCAACGTATACGATAACAAGTCCTACTGATATTTACCGTTGCTTTCCGATGGCCAGCAACCTGGCCGCACAACAGTTTATTACTGCCATGGAAGTAATTCCCGGAAATCCGGCCATTGTGCATCATGTGCTTGTTTATGCAGATGTCGGTAACAACACCATCCTGCTCGACAGCGCAGATCCCGGACCAGGATATACGAACTTTGGAGGTTCTGGTTCAGGAACAGCCAAACTGATCGGAGCATGGGTTCCCGGTGCGATGCCCTATTCCCTTCCGGTCAATATGGGAATTTCGCTTCAGGCCAATACCAATATCATTGTACAGATCCATTATCCGGCGGGAAGCCTTGGAATGACTGATACCACGAAGGTCAATTTCAAACTGTCACCGGGCCCCCTGCGTGATGTAACCATTTTCCCCGTACTCAATCACGCATTCACCATGACCAATGGCCCACTGTATATCCCGGCCGATTCAATAAGGACTTTCCATGAACAATATCTTGTTGCGGCTTCTTCAACCATTTCGGTACTGAGTGTGGCGCCGCACATGCACCTGATCGGAAAGAACATTATCAGCTATGGTGTAACACCTGTAAACGATACCATTCCGTTTATTAAAATTGATAACTGGGATTTTAAATGGCAGGGCAATTATTCATTCAGAAAGGTTTTGAAGGTACCTGGCGGTACAACACTGCATGCTTATGCCCTGTATGATAATACTTCGAACAACCTGCTTAATCCCAACATTCCACCGCAGGATGTCTGGGATGGTGAATCAACCACCGATGAAATGATGCTGATATATTTTTTCTTCCTGGCCTATCAGCCCGGCGATGAAAACATCATCATTGATTCGACCGTTGTCGCCGGAATTACCGGTCCTGATTTCGGATCTGTTATCGTAACACCCCAGCTATACGATGTTTATCCCAATCCCTCAGCTGAAAGCATTAACATCAGCTTCTTCCTGCCCGCCGAAGAAAAGGTGAGCATCCTGCTTACAGATATCAGCGGTAAAATATCAGGCGAGATTACTGATGATCTTTACAGGCAGGGAATCCATGAGCTTACTTACGATATCAGCCGGCTGCCGGCCGGCAGCTACCAGCTAACCCTCCGATCGGGAAGCACCATGCGGAGCAAAACTTTCGTCAAAAATTAAATTCCCCTGAACAGCTTATCCATGCAGCCTGCAAAGGCTGCATTTTTTTTTCGCTTTTTCTTTTACGAAACCTTTCGCTGACCCCATGCTAGTACCTTCTTTTTGATGTCAGTATCTCCCACTCCATCATTATCAGCCGGATTACCCCGGATAACCTACCTGGGAACCCCTTACTACCAGGAGTTTGACGGTAAAACCTTATTTATCCGATTATTAAGCCTACCTTTGCGGCGTTTTAAAAAAATAATGACAAATTTTGAAGCCTTAGGACTGCAGGGAGACCTCCTAAAAGGCATACAGGACTTAGGTTTTGAATCTCCCACACCAATACAGGAAAAGAGCATTCCGGTTTTGCTCAGCGGAACCAGGGACTTTATTGGCCTGGCGCAGACAGGTACAGGAAAAACTGCTGCCTTCGGACTGCCCTTGCTGTCGCTGCTCGATTTCGAAAGCAAGCAAACACAGGCACTTATCCTGGCACCCACCCGGGAATTATGCATGCAGATCGGCAAGGACCTGGAGAATTTTTCAGCACATATCAACGGAGTGAAAATTGTGGCTGTTTACGGCGGAGCAAGCATCGTAAACCAGATACGTGATGTAAAGCGCGGCGCCCAGATCATTACCGCTACACCGGGAAGGCTGCTGGATATGATCAACAGAAGAGCCGTTGATATTTCAAAAATCAAATACGTGGTTCTTGATGAGGCTGATGAAATGCTCAACATGGGATTCCAGGAAGACATTGACAGCATCCTTTCCAATACACCTTCAGAAAAAAATACCTGGCTGTTTTCAGCAACCATGCCTGCTGAAGTAAGGCGAATTGCACAGAACTATATGTCGGAGCCGTTTGAGCTCACTATTGGGTTAAAGAATGCAGGCGCTGAAAACATTGAGCACATTTATTATGTAGTGAGCGCACGCGACCGATACCTGGCACTGAAAAGAACCATGGATTTCAATCCCGACATTTTTGGAATTGTATTCTGCCGCACCAAAATCGAATCACAGAATATTGCCGAACAGCTGATCAAGGATGGTTACAATGCCGATGCCCTGCATGGCGACCTGAGCCAGCAGCAACGCGACAAAGTGATGGGACGTTTCAGGGACCGCAGCCTGCAGATGCTGATTGCCACCGATGTGGCCGCGAGGGGAATCGATGTAAGCAACATCACACACATCATCAACTATGAACTGCCTGATGAAATTGAGAATTATACACACAGAAGCGGCCGAACCGCGCGTGCAGGTAAATCAGGCGTTTCCATATCCATCATCAACCAGAAAGAAATCTACAAGATCAGGCAGCTTGAAAAGCAGCTGAATAAAAAATTTACATTTGGAAGGGTTCCCGACGGTTTTGCCGTATGTGAAAAGCAGCTCTTCCATCTTATAGGCAGGGTCCATACGGTTGAAGTAAACGAAAAAGCAATTGAATCTTATTTGCCAAAGATCTATGATGAACTGAACGATCTTACAAAAGAGGAAGTGATCAAAAGATTTGCATCGCTGGAGTTTAACCGTTTCCTGGATTACTACAGGAATGCACCCGATATTAATGTGGACCTGAGCAGGCGTGATCATGGCAGGAATGAAGTAATGCGCATCGGTTCCAGGATGTTCATCAGCCTTGGCGCCGTTGACGGTTTCGACAACAGTAAAATGCTCAGGTATATTTGTGAAACGTCAGGTATTGAAGGAAGTGCAATTGGAAGAATCGATATCAAGGGTGTATATTCTTTTGTTGATGTTGACAAATCAGTTGCTGATAAGGTAATGGAATCCTTTAAAGGAGAAGTTTACCGTTCGCGTCCCGTACGTGTTGATTTTTCAACCGGTGCCGGTGGCGGATCAGGACAGGGAAGAACAGGCGGCGATAATAAAAAACGTTACCAGGACAGGAACAACAGGTACGGTAATGATGGCGGAGGAAGAAGATCTTCCCGCAGTTCAGAAGAAAGCTACCAGGGAAGGAAAAAAGACAGGCATCGCTATTAATTTCTGAATCGACCAGAAATCAGTTTAAACCTGCTGCATCCGGTATCATTCCTGTTGCAATCTTAGCCGAAAGCAAACAGATGGGAATGCTCGAACCCGGGTGTACGCTTCCACCACAAAAAAACAACCGCTGTATTTTACTGCTGAAGTTCGCATGACGCAGGAAGGCTGCAAACTTATTGTTTGAGCTGTTTCCGTAGATGGAACCAAAAGCGCTGCTGGTGCGGGCTTCAATGGTCCGCGGATCAAAAACAAACTCTGTTGCAATATGCGGCCGGATATCTGTTTTCAACAACCTGTTGAGTTTGCTGATGATGTTCTCTCTTGTCCTGGTGATGAGCGCATCCCAGTCCTGTCCGGTGTTATTGGGTACGTTGATCATCGTAAACCAGTTCTCACAGCCGGGAGGCGCATCAGCAGGCACGTGTTTCGAAGTAATATTCACGTAAATGGTGGGATCGTCACCGATGCTTTTGTTGTCGAAAATTTCACTGAATTCCTTTTTATAGTCGGCACTGAAAAAAATATTGTGCAGATTTAACTGGCTGAAGGACCTGTTGATTCCCCAGTAAAAGATCATTCCCGAGCTGGACTTGGGCTGGTTGAGAATCCGTTCCGGGCGTTTTTGCTGCGGCATCAGTTTGTGGTAGGTATTGTATACATCCATGTTGCTGATAACAACGTCAGCCATATACGTTTTATCGGCAGTCCGCACCCCGGTTGCCCTTTTATTTTCAATGATGATCTCGCTGACCTTTGAATTAAAGTGATACTGAATACCGAGATCTTCACCCAGTTTGTGCATGCATCTGGTAATATCGTACATCCCATGCTCGGGAAGGAATGCCCCTTCGTTGATTTCCAGGTGCGGGATCACATTCAGTGTGGCAGGCGCCCTGAAAGGACTAGATCCGTTATAGGTGGCATACCGGTTAAAAAGCTGGACCAGCCGCTTGTCGTTAAACCAGGAACTGTTGGAGTCATTCATCACCTTATTCACTTCCAGCCTGCCGAAATACGCAAGGCCCTTGAATACTTTCTTTGTAAAATAATGTCTGAACTTATGCAATGAATTATATAAAAACACTTCGGCAGTGAGCTCATATTTCAGCGCAACATCTTCCAGGTATTTCTCGATGGTCTCCTTTTTTTCACCGGTTGCCTTTGACATTTCCTGAGCAAACCTTTCTTTCTTATGATAAGCATCAAGCACGCTGCCGTCTTCATAAAAATAACGGTACACCGGATCCAGATGAATATAGTTAAAGTAATCACGCGGATTTTTTCCGGACAGGATAAACAGCTCATCCAGGAAACGCGGCATGGTGAATACCGATGGGCCGAGATCGAAACGATAGCCTTCCGACCACATTTCCGTCAACTTGCCTCCGGGAAAACCATTCGCCTCCAGCACATCCACCTGATAACCCTTGTTGGCCATCCGGATGGCTGATGCCAGCCCGGCCACACCGGCTCCCACGATAACAGCTTTTTTCCGGTTGCTTCCTGATATGTTTTGCTGAAATGAATTCATCGGATTATTGCATGATATGATGCAATGCAGATTATAGCAGTTTGTGAATTAAGCAGCTGAGGCAGATTAATCAATCTGCAGGTCCCTGACATCCCTGTTATGCAGGCCATACTTTTTCATGGTATCGATCAGGGGACCGGTAACGAACTTCAAAAAGTTCCTGCTGTATCGCGTGGAAACTGCTTCTCCTGTAAAGATCCTGGTCAGCTGGGTCCGCATCACGGGAGCGATCATCCGGCCGAAGCGCGTATCCATCCGGTCCTGACCAACATAAAACAGGGTGAACAACCTTCCGCTGTACCACGTATCTATAACCTTTTGCCACATACGAAGATCGTCGAACCTGGTTTGCTGGTATTTTTTCAGTGCAACCGCTGAGTCTTCAATGATGGCATGCGCCAGGTCACGACCGCTTTTCATTCCCAGATACAATCCAGTGGAAAAGATCGGATCCAGGAATCCGGCTGCATCGCCAACCATGGCCCATCCCGGTCCGTACATTTTTTCGGATATGAGCTGGTAGTTGGTATATTTGGTAACCCCGGTGAGGCGTTTGGAACCTTCGGTAAATCTTTTCATCAGTGGCTCCTGCGCAATGAAATTATCATACTGCTCTTCCTTGGTGCTTCCGAGCTTATTCAGATGCTGCTGATCCACTACAATTCCAACCGATATCCTTCCCGGTAATGGTATCCGCCAGGACCAGCCTTTCGACATGCGGTGCAAATTGATATTTCCGTTGCTGATCTTATGCGTTTCCGTAACATGTGCAAAAAGTGCCGTATCTTTTCTTCTGCCCATGCGGGCGGGCGTATCAAGCAACCTGGCAAACAGCCTGGTGCGGCCCGTTGCGTCGATCAATAAATCAGGCTGACCGTTGAAAAAATCATTAGTTGCATCAATCGTGTCCCGGCTCAGCAGCACTTCTTTCTCAGGCGTTCCTTTCTCAACCTTTGCAATGATCCTGAAGATCTTAACACCTTCCTCCTGTGCCTTATTGAGCACTGCCATGTCAAACTGATCACGGGGCGTATTATATGCGTACTCAGGAAGCTTTCCCCTGCCCATTGTAAATGGTGCATCGTTTTCAAATCCGTCATCCATCCACACGGAAGCACCGGGTTTGAAGACACTGAATTTTTTTACTTCCTCTTCAATACCTACTTCCCTGATTATGGGAATGATGGCAGGAAGAAGTGATTCACCCACGATCAGCTCAGGCCTGATGTCAGAATGAAACATGGCAACCTTGTAACCTTTGCGGGCAAGCAGGGTTCCCAAAGTAGCGCCTGCCGGACCTCCGCCGATAATAGCAACAGTTTTTAATTTTTTATTCATACCATTAGCGCAGCAAACATTTACTGCAATTATTATTTAAAATTTCAAATCAGGGTGGCAAATTTAGGATTTTGTGCGCTAATAAGCGCTTTCAGGTGAAATGAAAATTTAACTTTTTCCAATCCTTGCAAAGAGTTTTATCTTTACCCCAAATTCTGAAAATTGAAAAAAATACTGATCGCCAACAGGGGTGAGATCGCCGTGCGGATCATACGCAGTGCCAAAGAGATGGGAATAAAAACGGTGGCTGTGTATTCTGAAGCAGACAGGCGATCGCCGCATGTGCGTCATGCTGATGAAGCAGTTTTTATCGGCCCCGCCCCTTCGTCGCAATCTTACCTGGTATTTGATAAAATCATCGGTGCGGCCAAAAGTACCGGTGCTGAAGGCATTCATCCCGGCTACGGCTTTTTGTCTGAAAATGCTGCTTTCGCCAGGGAAGTAAAAAAAGCAGGACTGATCCTGATCGGACCATCACCTGCATCGATGGAAGTTATGGGAAGTAAGCTTGCAGCAAAGGACGCTGTTAAAAAATACAACATTCCCATGGTTCCCGGAACGGATCATGCCATTACCGATGTTTCCAAAGCGAAGCAAATAGCGGAAGAGGTGGGATTTCCCGTACTCATCAAAGCATCAGCTGGCGGAGGCGGAAAAGGGATGCGGATTGTTGAGCATGCCGGTCAGTTTGAAGAGCTGATGAAGCTTGCTGTGAGTGAGGCAACATCGGCATTTGGTGACGGATCGGTATTTATTGAGAAATATGTTTCCTCACCCCGGCATATTGAAATCCAGGTGCTGGGAGATACGCACGGAAATATTGTGCACCTTTTTGAAAGAGAATGCTCCATTCAGCGCAGGCATCAGAAAGTTGTGGAAGAGGCCCCTTCATCGGTACTGACGCCGGAGATCAGAAAAGAAATGGGACGCTGCGCCGTTATGGTTGCCAAAGCATGTGATTATGTGGGTGCAGGAACCGTTGAGTTTTTACTTGATGAAAATAAGAAATTTTACTTTCTGGAAATGAACACCCGACTGCAGGTGGAACATCCTGTGACGGAAATGATTACCGGTCTTGACCTGGTGAAAGAGCAGATCAATATCGCCCGCGGACTGCCCTTGCCGTTTAAGCAGGAAGACCTTGAAATAAAAGGCCATGCTGTAGAGATCAGGGTGTATGCGGAAGACCCTGCAAATAATTTTCTTCCCGACATCGGCAGGTTTCTGGCCTACCGGGCTCCACAGGGACCGGGTGTAAGACTGGACGACGGTTTTGAAGAAGGAATGGAGATCCCCATTTATTATGATCCGATGATATCCAAGCTCATCACCTACGGAAGCAACCGGAGCGAAGCCATTGCACGCATGATCAGGGCCATTGATGAATATACCATAACCGGTGTGGCTACCACCCTCCCATTCTGCAAGTTTGTAATGCAGCATGCGGCTTTTATTTCAGGAGATTTTGACACGCACTTTGTAAGCAAATATTTCAAGCCTGAAATGATCGGAAATGCAACAGCAGATGCTGATGAGGAAGAAATAGCCGCTTTGCTGTCGGCCATGCTGCTTACCGCACAAACAGGCGCCAGCCGTCATACCGACCAGGCTGTTCCTTCGGGTAAAAAAAGAGACTGGAAAACTAACAGGCTTCGTTAGCTTTGTATCATGTTAACCGTTACCAGCTGTGCAATTCGTAAAGGGTGATGCCCGTTCAGTGAAAATGAGATTCAGGTTTCTGATCAGCCTGCTGTTTTGCCTTCCTGCTACCGCTCCCTGTCAGACACCTGATACGGCAATTGTAACACAGGCCACTGTTTATCACGGCGATACCATTCCGATGGTCAACCTTCCGACCATCGATATCATCGCTGCCATGAGCCCGCTGGCAGCAAAAAAATTCAACCAGTATTACAAGCTGCGCAGGGATGTACTCAAAGCCTATCCTTATGCAAAACTTGCGGGCAGGAAGCTGGAAGAGATCAACAGGGAACTGGAAAAAATAAAAGGTGAGAAAGCAAGGAAAGCATTTATCAAAAAAACTGAAAAAGAGCTGAAGGAGCAATTTGAAAAGGACCTGAAAAATCTGACGATCACCCAGGGAAGGATCCTGATCAAGTTGATTGACAGGGAAACAGGACATACTTCCTATGCGCTGGTCAAACAGCTTCGCGGTTCATTCCAGGCTGTTTTATGGCAGGGTATAGCGCGTCTGTTCAGCAGCAACCTGAAAGCAGAATATGATTCCACCGGGGAAGACCAGCTGATCGAAGTAATTGTAAAAGGCATTGAAAACGGAGATATCCCGCTTAAATAGGTGATTTTGAATCAGGCATGCTTCAAAATACGCTGCCCGGAAAAGCAAATAATTACCGGATTTACTTTCACACAAATTAACATTTTTCTGTTAATAAATAAACCACCAATACCCCCTTTCTGCTATTGACAATAATCGTAATTTTAGCAGGTTATAATCAGGTGCAGTTCTTTGGATAAAAAGCTATTTCAGATAACATCAGCCTGTGAACTTACTGCATTTGACAAACGATTCTGAGCATATATGAAGATTACCTACTACGGGCATTCATGCTTTACAGTGGAGACAGGCGGGAAGATTTTGCTGTTCGATCCGTATATCACTGCAAACCCGCTGGCATCCCACATCAACATCAAATCCATTAAAGCTGATTATATCCTGATATCACATGGACATGACGACCATGTAGCTGATGCAGTTGAACTGGCCAACCTGACAGGGGCCATGGTGATTGCGAATCACGAAATAGTTAGCTGGTTAAAAAAGCAGGGTATAAAAAAAACACATCCTATGAATATCGGCGGGCACTGGTTTTTTGACTTCGGTAAAGTGAAATGCGTGCAGGCTGTTCATTCCAGCTCCTTGCCGGATGGCAGCTACGGCGGCAATCCGATGGGATTCCTGATTGAAAGTGACAAGGGAAGCTTTTATTATGCAGGTGATACTGCACTTACTTACGATATGAAGCTGATCGGCGATTATAAGAATATCCGTTTTGCGTTTCTGCCCATTGGAAATAATTACACCATGGGAATCGACAATGCCCTAATTGCTGCCGAATTCATCAACTGTGAAACGATTGTTGGCATGCATTACGACACATCGGAATTTATAAAAATAGACCACCAGGAAGCAAAGCAGAAATTCACCAATGCCGGCAGGCAGCTTCACCTGCTTTCAATCGGTAAATCAACAACCATCTGAAATAATTTTTTAAAAAAATGAAAATGAAATTAAAAGGGTACCTAGTGGCAGCAGGCTTCCTCTGTATTTTTTTTCTGCCGGGATGTAAAAAGCCGGTTTATAACCAGATCACTGAAGACGAAGCCATGTATCTTACCTACATGGAAAATGAGCATTTTATTTTTGCCACATCAGGCGCTGCAATCGATACTTATTTCGTTACCCGCCGCGACCGTGGTTATATCACTGACAAGCCTTATTATAACGAGCGTGCCACAGTTACCTTCAAGAATTTCGGAGATACGCTGGAGGGTTACTATGAAGGCATGATCAGGGTGGAGAAAGACAAGGACAATCACCTGCTTGCTTATTTTGTTTTTCCCCATTTTCCGAAAACCGTTAACCTGCATGAAATGACTCCATTCCCCATTGATACCATCAACGGAATCGTTTATGAGAATGTGTATATCGCTACATCCGATCCCATTTGGAACAATCCATATAATTACATCAATAAGGTTTACTATACGAAAAAGGAAGGCTTTCTTAAGCTGGAAGACATCTATGGTAACACCTGGTATAAGATCAATTAACAACCAATTAAACAACTAAAATAAAATGGCCAAAATCATTTCTGTTGCCAATCAAAAAGGCGGAGTGGGCAAAACCACCACCGCTATAAATCTTGCCGCCAGCCTTGCTGTGCTTGAATACAAAACCCTCTTAGTGGATGCCGATCCCCAGGCGAACAGCACTTCGGGCGTTGGGTTTGACCCGAGAAATATCAAGACCAGCCTCTATGAGTGCATCATCAATGAAGTGGAGCCGAGAGACATCATCCTGGCAACAAGGACTCCGAATCTTTACCTGCTTCCTTCCCACATCGACCTGGTGGGTGCAGAGATTGAAATGATCAATCTGCCCAACAGGGAAAAAATGGCGAAAATGGTTTTTGATAAGATTTCAAAGGATTATGACTTCATCATTATCGACTGTTCTCCTTCCCTGGGCCTGGTTACCATCAATGCCCTTACCGCTTCCAATTCAGTGATCGTGCCTGTGCAGTGCGAGTATTTTGCACTGGAAGGTTTGGGCAAGCTGCTGAACACCATAAAAATTGTACAGACCAGGTTAAACCCCGATCTTGAAATCGAAGGTATTCTCCTTACCATGTACGACAGCCGTTTACGGCTTTCGAACCAGGTGGTGGAAGAAGTCAAAATGCACTTTCAGCAAATGGTTTTCGATACCATCATTCAGCGGAACACCAAGCTGGGTGAAGCGCCCAGCTTCGGTGAAACCATTATCATGCATGATGCTGCCTGCAAGGGATCCATCAATTACCTGAACCTGGCCAGGGAGATACTTCAGAAGAATAACATGACTGACATTTCACTGGAAGAGAAGCTGCTTCATCCGAAAGAAGTGGAACAGATCAGGCTTAATTAAGAAAATAAACATATCTTTAAGAACCGAAAACCTTTAAGAGCTAAATGAGCACAGTAAAAAGAAATGCATTGGGTCGCGGATTAAGTGCGCTGCTTGAGAATGCAGACACCGATGTAACTTCTAAAAATGAAATTGGAGCCGGTGTAACGCTAGCCGGAAACACCTCCAGCATCCCGCTTTCTAAAATAGAAGCAAATCCGTTCCAGCCGCGAACTGCATTTGAAAATGTAGCGCTGCAGGAGCTGGCTGAATCCATCAAACAGCAGGGCATTATTCAGCCCATCACCGTAAGGAAGCTGGGATATGATAAATACCAGATTATATCAGGCGAAAGAAGGTTCCGTGCCTCGCAAATGGCCGGACTTGAAACCATACCGGCTTATGTGAGGATTGCCAATGACCAGAGCATGCTTGAAATGGCACTGGTTGAGAACATACAGCGTGAAAACCTGAACGCACTGGAAGTTGCCATCAGCTACAAACGGCTGATTGATGAATGTTCGCTTTCGCAGGAAGAGCTTGCAGAAAAGGTCGGCAAGGAAAGAAGCACGGTAACCAATTATATCAGGCTCCTCAAATTGCCACCCCAGATTCAGAAAGCATTGCAGGAAAACATTATTTCCATGGGTCATGCCCGGGCCATCCTGGCGGTTGATGATGTAGCCATGCAGCTGAAAATTTTCCATGATATCGTTGCTGAAAGTTTATCGGTAAGAAGCGCCGAAGCGCTGACCAGGACTGCAGCCAGACCAAAGTCTTCCGCCGCCTCCGCTGCGCTTCCGTTTGAGCTGAAAAGAATACAGGATCAACTGGCAAGAAAATTTGAAACCAAGGTCGAAGTAAAACCGGAAAAAAATGGCAGTGGAAAAATTGTTTTTACCTATTTTTCCAAGGATGATTTCGATCGCCTGCTGGAATACCTGGAAGATTGAATTACCGGAAGGATTAATTCGAATTGCCTTGAAATATTTCACCTGTAGACGGCTTCTCACCGGTTTGGTTTTTTTATTTACCTTGACCTATGGCAAATATGCTTTTGGGCAGCTTACAGCAATACCAGTTGATACCATCCATGTTCCTGATGACCACTCCCCTTCCAGGGCATTGCTGATGTCGGCCGTGCTGCCTGGTGCAGGGCAGATTTACAATAAGAAATACTGGAAACTTCCTATTTTATATGGCGGCTTCACCGCCTGTGGATATTTCATTTATTTTAACAACAGCCGTTACCAGAAATATCACAAAGCACTTATTAAAAGAGTCGATGGTGATTCAACAACGGTGGATGAATTTACGGGTGTTTATACGGATGACAACCTGATCGATCTGAAAAATTATTACCGTCGTAACAGGGACCTGACCATCATCATCACTTCAGCAGTTTACGTTCTTAATCTGCTGGATGCCTATGTGGATGCGCATTTATTTTATTTCAATGTGAACGACGACCTCAGCATGCACATCTTGCCCGAATACCGGGTCGACAACCAGTTTAAAAGCTTTGCAGGAATGCAGATCACCCTTACCCTGCGATGAAACTACGGAACTAATGAAAATTGCACTGATAGGTTATGGGAAAATGGGCAGGGAAATTGAAGCCCTGGCTGTTGCAGGCGGACATGAAATCGTGTTGAAAATCCAGTCGTCCAATGCCACTGAATTATCGAAAGCGTCACTTTCAAAAGCCGATGTTGCCATTGAATTCACACGGCCGGAAGCTGCAGTGCATCACCTGTTGATTTGCCTGGAAGCCGGTATCCCCGTAGTAACCGGTACAACAGGCTGGTATCGCGAGCTTGAAACGATAAAGACCAAATGCATCAGCACCAATGGAGCATTACTATATGCTAGCAATTTCAGCATCGGCGTACAGGTGTTTTTTTCGATCAGCAGGAAGCTGGGTGAAATGATGAATAAGCTGCCTGATTATGAGGTGAAAATTGAAGAGACGCATCATCTCCAGAAGCTTGATAAGCCAAGCGGTACAGCCCTTACACTGGCCGAAAACCTGCTTGAAGTTATTGGCCGGAAAAAATCATGGGTCGACGGAACGCAGCAGACAGCGGAGACCGAGCTGCCTGTGCACTCATTCAGAAAAGATAAAGTCGTGGGACTGCACCGGGTCATCTACCATTCTGACATTGATAACCTGACCATTACGCATGAGGCAATGAACAGAAAAGGATTTGCCTCAGGAGCCATCCAGGCCGCATCTTGGCTTAAGGACAAAAAAGGTTTTTTCAGCATGGATGATTTTATGAAGGATTTTTTTTCATAAGATAAGGAATGAGGCATTCAGCATTAATTCACAAACTAAAAATGGAATTATTCATACCTTCGGCTGCTTTTTAATTAAAGATCCGTCACATTTACAATTCAATTACGTTCAATCAACTTACAAAATAACCTGAATATGAACTGGAAATTCTGGCAGAGCAGCGGCCATAAAAGCAAAACGAGAGAATGGATCGATGCTTTGATTTTTGCAGTCATTGCTGCTACTATTATCCGGACATTTTTTATCGAGGCATTTACCATACCAACTCCCTCCATGGAGAAATCGCTGCTGGTTGGCGACTTCCTATTCGTAAGCAAGATCAGTTATGGCGCCAGGACTCCCATGACCCCATTGTCGTTCCCGTTTGCCCACCAGGAAATGCCGATTTTTGGCGGAAAGTCTTATTCAGAATGGATCAAGCTGCCCTATTACAGGCTGCCGGGGTTTTCAAAAATCAAGAACCAGGATGTGGTGGTCTTTAATTACCCGATGGAAGATGACCGTCCGGTTGACAAGCAGACCCATTACATCAAGCGTTGCATTGGAATTCCAGGCGACAGCCTTAAAATTATCGACAGGCTGGTATACATCAACAACAAGCCCAGCGATCTGCCCGAGAAAGGCCAGCTGACCTATGAAATAAAAACCGATGGCAGCGGGCTCAACAGAACAGTGCTGGAAGACCTCGACGTCACCGAAGGCGGACCCTCTTTCAGCATGGACAGCTATCGCTACCTGCTCACACCTAATGCCGTTAAGGAAATATCGAAAATAAAGATTGTACGGTCACTTGAACCGGTGGTTCAGCAGAAAGGTGAGTTTGCAGACTATATTTTTCCTTTTGATCCAAAGCTTGCCTGGAATGTCGACAATTACGGACCCGTCTATATTCCTAAGGCAGGTGATAAAATTGAACTGAATGAAAAAACACTACCAGTTTATCGCAGGGCCATCTCTACGTACGAACACAATAAGCTGGAGGAAAGAAACGGAAAGATATATATCAATGATACGGAAACTACCAGCTATACTTTTAAAATGAATTATTACTGGATGATGGGTGACAACAGGCATAATTCGGCTGATTCACGGTTTTGGGGATTTGTACCGGAAGACCATATTGTTGGTAAGGCCGTATTCATCTGGATGTCGTGGAATTCACAAGGGTCCTTCTTTAATAAGATCCGCTGGAAACGATTGTTCAGGCTGATTCACTGACGGCAATTGTCCATGTTGAAGCAGACTGTCTTTTCAACAGCATCATTTCCTACCATTGAGTATATCTCTTTTTTGTTGCAGGTCACAGATCCATGGATGGAACTGCATGAGCATTTTGTAAAACAAACCAACAGGAACAGGTATCATATTTCAGGGCCAAATGGAATTCAATCATTACATATTCCAATCAATCATAATAAATTAAATTTCACCAATATAAATGAAGTTAAGATATTTGATGATTCAACATGGCAAAGGACACACTGGCGAACTATTACTGCCTGCTATAACCGGTCAGCATATTTTGAATTTTATGCAGATGATTTGAACAAACTTTTTTTCAGCCGCTATGCTTTTCTTTTCGACTTTAATCAACATATGCTTGCCTGGATTTTAAAATCACTGAAAAAAGAGATGCGGCTGAATTATACTTCCGCATATAATCAGCATGATGATCACATGCAGGATTTCAGGGCACTGAGTGATTGTAATGATACAAAGGCGCTTACCGCCAGGGATTTCAAAAAATATCCGCAGGTATTTGAACAAAAACACGGATTTACAAAAAACCTGTCGGTAATTGATCTCCTGTTCAATATGGGGCCGGCGGCCACAGATTACCTGTAGGTCAGGTCAGCATACCGCCATCGACGTTTATTACCTGTCCGGTAATATATGCCGACAGGTCAGAGGCAAGAAACAGCACCAGGTTTGCCACATCTTCGGCAGTCCCTCCCCGTTTAAGCGGAATGGCTTCCCGCCATTGCTTCACGGTATCCGGATTTAATGCATCCGTCATTTCTGTTTCAATAAAGCCCGGAGCAATTGCATTGCACCGGATGTTCCTGGAACCAAGCTCCAGGGCCACTGATTTGGAAAAACCGATAATGCCGGCTTTGGAAGCTGCATAATTGGCCTGTCCGGCATTGCCTTTCACCCCCACCACACTGCTGATGTTGATGATGGACCCTTTACGCTGCTTTAACATGGGTCTTTGAGCCGCTTTTGTAACATTAAAAACCGATTTGAGGTTGGTCCTGATCACCTCATCAAACATTTCTTCCGTCATCCGCATGAGCAGGTTATCACGCGTAATGCCGGCATTGTTAACAACTACATCAAGCGAGCCGAAGGTGGATGTAACATCCGTAACCAGCTCTTCAGCGGCTTTAAAATCTGCGGCATCTGAACGGTATCCTTTTGCTTTTACCCCAAAGTCCTGAAGCTGTTTTTCAAGCTCCATTCCTTTTTCAGGTGACGACAGGAATGTAAAGGCCACATTTGCTCCTTCTTCAGCCAGCCTGATGGCAATACCCCTGCCTATACCTCTTGAAGCTCCGGTAACGAGTGCGGTTTTTCCTGTTAATAGTTTCATGATAAAAATTAATTTTATTTGGAAATTTATTTATTTGCGATACTTAAATTTACCGCTCAAATATAAACTTTAAAACACTGAACCAATGAAAAAAATACTGTTAACTAGTGTTGCTTTACTGATCTTTATTAATGTCCATGCCCAGGGCTTCAGAACCGGAATTAAAGTGGCGGCTAATTCAACGTGGCTCCTGAATACCAATGTTTTTGATGCCGGTGATGAAATTGATCCGGTTGCATCTTTCGGTGTTGATTTCGGTGCCACAGGCACCTATATGTTTAGTGAAATGATAGGTATTTCGCTGGATGTATTTTACTCCGCAGTTAATCAGCATTACAAAGGAACTTTTATTACCGGTCCCCTGCCCACCGATTTATTTGATTATACCGTAAAGGAAAAGCTCAGGTACCTGGATCTGCCGTTGATGCTGAAGCTTACTTCTGAAAAAGGCCCCTTTTTTGAAATCGGACCCAAGTTTTCGTTCCTGATGAACCAGACTGAAGATTTTAAAAGCGAATTTTTGGATGTATCAGAATCCCATAAGGACGATTTTAACAGCATGCTTATTTCCATTGCACTGGGTTTCGGAGTGGATATAAAGGTTGCGGAAAACATGTTTATTAATGTCGGCCTGAGGCTGGCTTACAACCCGGGCAGCGCCCTTAAAGACCTTGGCGAGGATGCGCTTGATAACGGAGAACATGCATTCATCTCCTCCTATTCAAGTTATGATGAAGGAGATGTCAGCGGCAGCAATGCTGTTTACAAATTTGAAAAATCGCATGTGGCAACAGGAGGTCTGCTTGTTGGATTTACCTATGCCTTCGGTGGAGACTGATTTTCTTAAACATAAAAGTAAAAAGCCGGGCCGAAACCCGGCTTTTTTATTAGTATGCAAAACAGTCCGCACCTTTTACCCTACGCTGTTTAGCGCTGCATGTCTGGAATTTAAGGCCAAAGAAAAAATCAATCCCCGTAATGTCCCATAATCCGGTAACGGGTCCGATCTTATCGGTACCCAGCACCAGGAATTTATATCTGAATGCAAGTCCCACCCGCGGCATGGCATAGTCAACAGTCGAAAGTGTTAATGCAGCTTCAAACGACCTGGTTTCATACCTCGGTGTAATGCTGACCTGGTTGGGCCGCTGCACCTGTATCTTTCCAACCGGAAGTCGCTGGATAACCGATGCATTGATATAAAACCTTGGTTTGATGCAGTAATCAAACTGCAGGCTGACTGCAGCCGGAAGGGTTACATCAAATCCTTTTTTACTCAGTGCTGCTGTCGGATCGGATAAAAACTGGTTGCTGAGCGTGGTATCAAAATCCGTCAGGTTATCAAACTTGATCGTATCGATTCCAGGCCATACGGTTGAAGCGTTGTTATATTTAAAGACCGGAGAACTGCCGCCCAGGTGCACGAAGCCCATATCAATGGCTGAAAGACCAATCCTGAAATTGTATTTTTTCAGATCATTGCCGCGTTTACTGCAGTCATAAGCCTTTTCAAGCCGCCCATGGAAATAATTCAATCCGATGTCTGCCCCTGCACCCGAACCTTTAAAGGAAAACAGCTGCCTGAAAATATTTCCTTCCGAATCAAACTCCGAATGGCCATAGGAGCCATCTATGTTACTTACCACCAGGAGTCCGGTATTGACAACATTGTAGTTGATTGAATTCATCTGTAAAAATGCTGCATTCAGTGCTCCCAGGTATTTTACGGTAATTGCACCGGTAAGCAGGTTATCGCTTTTCCCTGAAAATGTGGTTCCAAGGCTGAGGCCGAATTCAGCCCATTCAAGCAGGGCAGCATGGAAAGGCCCGGAGCTGTAATTAATTCCCTGCTGGGGGATATAATCAAAGCCATCATAAATGAATTTCGCAACATGATAAGGTACATCCCTTGCACTTATTCCATTCCGCCAGGCAGTATAAAAAGCAAAGGCGCTGTTGCCCCTGTTGAAAATAGCCGATGGTCCCTTGATGCTGATCGAACCATAACCATATTTGTCGTCCTGGTTATAATAGTCGGAAAAACGGCCGGTTGATTCCCCTTCAGTTCCCGAAGACCCTCTTTTACGTATGTAGATATAGTTATTCTGTACGAAAAAATCACCTGAAAACGCATGGATCTCATACCAGTAAGGCGCAGCCACCATGGAGGCTGGATTTAGCCCCAAACCCATCACACCGGCAAAATTACTGTTGCTGATCCCCCACATTTCCTGCCCTGAAGCAGTTGCAGACAGCACAATAGAGAAGAAAAGGAACAATACCTTTTTCATACAACAAAGCTGACAAATAACACTAACGGGAATCGGGAAATAATTGTATTAGCCTGAAGCTAACTGGAAGCAGGTATTTTAAACCCTGACAAGGAAAAACTCCCTGAGCTTCTCCACCGTATAGTCAATTTCTTGTGTATTGTTGAAACGTGAGAATGAAAACCGCACAGCAGGGCGATTGGCGTCTGAACCAATACCCTTTAAAACATGCGATCCCACTTCGCTTCCTGAAGAGCAGGCGCTTCCGCCGGAAGCAGCAATGCCGGCAATATCCAGATTAAACAGCAGCATCTCGGCATTTTCGGATGGAGGAAATGAAACATTCAATACCGTGTAAAGGCTGTCGTCTGAAATGTCACCATTGAACCTGACATCAGGGATTTCATGTTTCAGCTTATCAATCATGTACTGCTTTAATCCTGTAATGTGCTTCTTGTCCTCATTCATTTCGCGGTAAGCAATTTCAAGCGCTTTTGCTAGCCCGACTATGCCATACAGATTTTCAGTTCCTCCACGCATGTTTCTTTCCTGCGCCCCGCCTGTAATAAAAGGGCTGATCTTTACTTTATTGCTGATGTAAATAAATCCAACACCTTTAGGTCCGTGAAACTTATGGGCTGCACAGGAAACAAAATCGACGGGAAGCTCATGCAACCTGTGCGGAAAATGACCCATGGTCTGCACCGTATCACAGTGGTAAATGGCATTGTAGCTTTGACAAACGGTACCAATTTTTTTCATCGGATTAAGTGTTCCCAGTTCATTATTGGCATGCATTAACGATACCAGGCTCCTGTCGTTGTCCTTCAGCAGCTGTTCGAGATGGTCAACGTCTGCCCTGCCGTTGCTGTCAAGCTTTACAAAGCTGAGCCTGATCAACCCCTGCTTTTCCAGTTCTTCCAGGGTATGAAGCACAGCATGGTGCTCAATGGAAGAGGTAATGGCATGCTGAATTTTCATATCATGAATGGAACACCGGATGGCCATGTTATTGGCCTCTGTTCCGCCGGAAGTAAAGAAAATCTCTGAAGGGGCCGCATCCAGCAATCCGGCAACCGTTTTGCGTGCCTGCTCAATAGCTGCACGGGTTTCCCTTCCAAAAGCATGGATGGAAGATGGGTTGCCATAGTGATTCTTCATTAATGGCACCATCGCTTCAATCACTTCGGGGTGAATGGCTGTAGTAGCAGCATTATCTAAATAAACTTTCATTTCCTTGGGAAAGGGTTGAGAATAAGGCTGCAATTTACGACTTTACAGGATTAACCTCCAAATCAGGCTTTGGCCATCATCTGGCTGATCATATCCTTGATATCAAAAATGATCTTTTCAGCCAGGTTCTCTGCAGTGGTCTCAGAAACACTTTCAGAATAAATCCTGATGATGGGTTCGGTATTGGACCTGCGTAAATGGACCCATTCTTTGTCGAATTCTATCTTAACACCATCAATGGTGTTGACTTTGTTCTTTTTGTATTTATTCCTGATGCCGTCCAGTATTTCATCCACATTGATCTCGGGTGTGAGCTCAATTTTATTCTTCGAAATAAAATAATCGGGATAGGATGCACGGAGCATGGAGCAGCTTTTGCCGAACCTGGCCAGGTGCGTTAAAAACAGGGCAATGCCTGCAAGGGCATCGCGACCATAATGCAATTCGGGCAGGATCACACCACCATTGCCTTCGCCGCCAATAACGGCCTGCTGCTTTTTCATCATCTCAACCACATTGACCTCACCCACTGCCGAGGCAAAATATTTACCACCGGCTTTTTCAGTGATGTCGGCCAAAGCCCGCGTGGAAGAAAGATTGGATACGGTATTCCCTTTTTTATGCGACAATACGAAATCAGCTACGGCTACGAGGGTGTATTCTTCGCCAAACATCTCTCCGTCTTCGCAAACCAAAGCCAGCCTGTCAACATCGGGATCCACAACAATTCCCACATGCGCTTTTTTCTTAACCACCTCTTTGGAGATGTCACGAAGGTTTTCAGGCAGGGGTTCGGGGTTATGAGGGAACAAGCCATTGGGTTCGCAATAAAGCTCAATCACGTCGACAACACCCAGCTCCTTAAGCAGCATGGGCACAGCAATACCACCGGTAGAATTTACGCAGTCAATCACCACCCTGAATTTTTTAGCCCTGATTGCCTCCACATCCACCATCGACAATTTCAGGATGGCATCAATGTGATTTTTTATCGCTGTATTGTCAAAGGTTACTTTTCCGATGTGGTTGATGTCTTTATATACTACTGCATCATGCTCAGCAATGGCAAGCAATTCCTCACCATCAACAGCAGATAAAAATTCACCCCGTTCATTTAACAGTTTGAGCGCATTCCATTGTTTGGGATTGTGACTTGCAGTAAGAATGATACCGCCATCAGCTTTCAGTTGCGTAACAGCCATTTCCACAGTAGGCGTGGTGCTAAGACCGACATCGATAATATCAATTCCAAGCCCTACAAGCGTACCGGTTACAAGGTTGTTAACCATTTGTCCTGATATGCGTGCATCCCGCCCGATAACCACTTTAAGCTTTTCTTTTCCCTGGTTCCTTTTTATCAGCCAGGTGCCGTACGCGGCTGAAAATTTAACCGTATCGTTTGGTGTGAGCCCTTCACCCGGTTTCCCCCCGATTGTCCCCCTGATTCCGGAAATAGATTTTATTAATGTCACTTTCCTGTGTTTTAAATTTCGATGTAAATATACCAAATAAAGGTTTTACAAGGGACAGAAAGGCAATGATGTTAATAAGTTTGAAGGTTAAAACGGGAAAAGATCAGGTGAAAAAAATAAATACATTTACCTGTTCTAAATTCTGAATATGAAAAAAGCGGCATTGCTGTTTATGCTGTTACTTTTCTGCTGCACATCCCATGCACAGAAAAAGAAGCCGGCCATCATTGAAATTGTGGAGTCCGGAAAAGATTTTTCCATCAGGGGCCTTTCCATACCTGGGCCCGGCTCCATCTGGATCAGCGGCAGCAATGGAACCGCAGGCATTTCCACCGACAGCGGACGTTCGTATGTATTGTTTTCGCCAGAAGGATATAATGATGCAGACTTCCGGGATATCCATGCATTCAACGACAGTGAAGCAGTGATCATCAATGCCGGATCGCCTGCTTATATTTTGAAAACAGCTGATGGAGGGAAAAACTGGAAGGAAGTCTATCAAAACTCAACGCCTGAAATTTTTTATGACGGCTTTGATTTCTGGGATCGCCAGCATGGCATTGCCTTCAGCGATCCCATGCAGGGAAAATTTGGAATTATCACCACGCACGACGGCGGTGAAACGTGGCAGGTGCCGGACTCACTCGACATACCGGATTGTTTCCCCGGCGAGGCAGGGTTTGCAGCCAGTGGAAGCAGCATTTGTTGCGGAAAACCGGGCCATGTAATTATTGGAACAGGAGGCACTCATGCCAGGGTTTTTATGTCTGAAGATTACGGCCGGCATTGGACTGCGCTCGAAACACCGATGATATCAGGAAAAGAAACCACAGGAATTTTTTCTGTCACCTTATCAGCCCGGGGCAGCATTTATATTATCGGGGGAAACTATAAAGACGACAGCATTCGTGGCTCCACCTTTTTCTTCAGTGACGACCAGGGCAAGACCTGGCAGCCTTCAACCGTTCCGCCCAGCGGTTACCGGTCGTGCATGATCCGGACGGAAACCAGCCTCCTGGCAACGGGCACCAATGGAAGCGATAAATCAATCAATGAAGGGATTACCTGGACTAAAATCGATGGCAATAGTTTTCATGTTGCAGGCACCTGTAAAAACTGTCCCTTCATTATTTTTGCAGGCATGCATGGGAAAACAGGTTTTTTACCAGGACAATAAAACAACTTCAACCTGTTTCTTTATAGGATAAGTCTGGTATTTTCTCCGGGTTTTTATTGCCAGACCTTACACTTCAGTAATATTTATTAACAGCGTTCCGTTGATAGAATTCGACTGCAGGAGGCATAAGTAATTTTCATCACAATTAAATTTACCCGCTTAATACCCTACTCATGGTAAGAAAAGGCAACACCCTTAAGAAAAATAGTGAAAATGAAGAAAAGGAAGTCAGGACTCCAAAATCAAAAAAAACCAATAATGGATTTTTTAAAAGAATAGCTGCCCTGGCAGGCGATGACAGGCTACACAAACTGGCCGGACTTGCCCTGTTGCTTTTTTCTATTTTCCTTCTCATTGCTTTTACCTCGTTTCTTGTAACCTGGAAAGCCGACCAGGATAAAGTCAACGGGTCATGGCTTTTCCTGTTAACCCATCCTGAAATACAGGTTGAAAACTGGCTTGGAAAAACAGGCGCCATCCTGTCCTTTCAGTTTATCAATAACTGGTTCGGCATCTCTTCCTTTGCATTTGTTTTACTTTCATTCATCAGCGGTTTCAGGATCTTATTTGAAATTACACTGCTTCCGTTCCGCAAAACTTTTATTTATTCGCTGACCTGTCTGCTTTTTGCTTCTTCCGTGCTTGGATTTGTTTTCATCGGCCACAGCAATTTGCTTTTTCTCGGAGGAGCCTTCGGCTTTGAAGTGAGCAGGTGGTTAACAGGCATTTTCGGAATAGTGGGAACAGCATTAATACTCATCTTCACAGCTGCCGCTTTTGCGGCGATTGCCTTTAATGTTTCTTTCAGAATTCCGGCAAGGGCCATTGCACCTGATACTTCTACACCTGACAAAAAAGAGATACTGGCAGAAATTGAAAATGCACAGGGAAATCATTTTATTATTCCTGAAGATGAACTGAATGAACCCGTGCAGGCAGAAGAGATCCCTGTTCAGGCTGATAATATTATTGAGCTTACCGTCAGGCAAACAGCTCCTGAAGAAAAAAAGCCAAACAAAGAACTGACCCTGGAAACCTCTCCCCTACCCGATGAGCCGGCTGCCGTTCCACATAAAGTAGTACCGCTGGCCATTGAAAATGTTCCGGAAGCGAATGCAATCATGGATGAGGTTGAAACGATCCTTGGTGAAACACTGGGAGATTATGATCCCACGCTGGATCTTTCATCATACCAGTTTCCTGATTCGGACCTGCTTGAAAATTACGACAGCAAAAAAAGTCTCAATCATGAAGAGCTGCGTGCAGAGCTTGAATCAAACAAGGACAGGATCGTTCAAACACTGGGGCATTACAACATAGGCATCGATAAGATCAAAGCAACGGTAGGACCAACTGTTACCCTGTTTGAAATTATTCCGCAGGCTGGTATTAAAATTTCAAAGATCAAAAACCTGGAAGACGACATTGCATTAAGCCTTGCCGCACTGGGTATCCGTATTATCGCACCCATGCCGGGAAAAGGCACGATTGGAATCGAAGTGCCAAACCAGAAACCTGAAGTGGTATCAATGAAATCGGTGCTGGTATCGGAAAGATTTATCAGCAATGATTATGATCTGCCTATCGGGCTTGGAAAAACCATTTCAAATGAAGTTTTTGTAGCCGATCTGGCGAAAATGCCCCACCTGCTGATGGCCGGCGCAACGGGTCAGGGAAAATCTGTAGGACTGAATGCTGTGCTGGTTTCATTATTATATAAAAAGCATCCATCACAGGTTAAATTCGTGCTGGTTGATCCTAAGAAAGTGGAGCTTACACTTTTCAAAAAAATTGAGCGGCACTTCCTGGCAAAATTACCGGGCGAAGAAGATGCCATCATAACCGATACAAAAAAGGTGGTCAATACGCTCAACTCGCTCTGTATTGAAATGGATCAGCGCTATGACCTGCTGAAAGAGGCACAGGTAAGGAACATCAGGGAATACAATGCAAAGTTTGTAAGCAGGCGGCTCAATCCGAACAACGGTCACAGGTTCCTGCCATTCATTGTACTGGTGGTTGATGAATTTGCAGACCTCATCATGACAGCAGGCAAGGAGATTGAAACTCCTATTGCCCGCCTGGCGCAGCTTGCAAGGGCCATCGGCATACACCTGATCATCGCCACACAAAGACCTTCGGTCAATATCATAACCGGTACTATCAAAGCAAACTTCCCTGCACGTCTGGCTTTCAGGGTATCATCCAAGATCGATTCAAGGACCATCCTTGACACCGGCGGAGCCGACCAGCTTATTGGACGCGGAGACATGCTGTTTTCAACAGGTGCAGACCTGATACGCCTCCAGTGTGCTTTTGTAGACACACCTGAAGTGGAGAAAATTACTGATTTCATTGGTTCACAACGGGGATATCCTGATGCATTCCTATTGCCGGAATATGTGGGTGAAGCAGAGAAGGGACTGGAAATGGATGCAGGAGACCGTGACCCGCTGTTTGAAGATGCAGCACGCATTGTCGTTATGCACCAGCAGGGATCGGCTTCTCTTCTTCAGCGCAAGCTGAAGCTGGGTTACAACCGCGCCGGCCGTCTTGTTGATCAGCTCGAAGCTGCCGGAATCATTGGCCCATTCGAAGGAAGCAAGGCACGTGAAGTGCGCGTGAAGGACGAAATGAGTTTGGAACAGTATTTGAATGTTGCGAAGTGATTTTTTTTATTCGCTAATTACCAGCATCTTTGCATTTACTAACCAATCAACCAATTTCCTTTCTTATTCATGTTACCACGTTTCAACCTGCTCTTTTTTTGCCTGCTCTTCTGTTTAACAAATTCTTATGGACAGCTGGAGAAGGATCCGAAAGCCACTGAAATCCTCAAAGGTGTTAGTGAAAAATACAAGTCATATAAATCGGTTACTTCCGATTTTAAAATCACCATTGAAGATTTAAAGACCAAAACAAAAGACACCCAGAAAGGCACCATTGTCATCAAAGGCAATATGTACAAGCTTATCCTGGCGGATCAGGAAGTGATATCAGACGGGAAAACGGTGTGGACCTATTTAAAGGAAGCCAATGAAGTGCAGATCAATGAACCGGGCGCTAAAACCGGCTCCATCACTCCGAATAATATTTTTACCCTTTATGAAAACGGCTTCGGAACAAAATACGCAGGTGAAAAGAATATAGATGGTAAAGTTTACCAGATTATTGAACTTGTGCCTGAAGATGGCAAGAAGTCTTTTTTCAAGGTACAGCTTAACATCAATAAAACCCAGAAACAGGTATCAAGTGCTAAAGTCTTTCAGAAGAACGGCACCTATCTTACCTACACCATTGAGCTGCTTAAACCAAACAGTGTCTTATCCGACAGCCTTTTCACATTCCAGAAGGATGAGCATCCCGGTGTGGAGATCATCGATCTCAGGTAAGCATTAATGCTTACCTCACCAGGTTTACCCTTCCGTATTCGTGGTGTTTTTGCCCGAATACATCCGTTACAATAATATCGTAGACATAAACGTCCTGCTGGGCCACCTTCTGTCCATCCTTAATGGTACCGTCCCATCCCCTGGTGTTGTTATTTGTCTGGTAAATCCGCTCACCCCACCTGTTAAAGATGCAGATGTTTGCAGCGATGATTCCTTCTCCAGCAACATAAAAATGATCGTTCACACCATCCTGATTAGGAGTAAAGGCGTTCGGGATATACATGTGGAAGACAGGCTTGATATGGACTGTTTTATAAACGGTATCGACACAACCGAAAACATTCACCACAGCCAGCATGACTGTAAATGTACCGGTATCGCCATAGGTATGCGTGGGTTCGAATGCATTGGAAGATCCGCCATCACCGAAGGTCCAGAAGTAGCTTACTGCGCCGGTCGACAGGTTATCAAAGCTGATATCAGGCTCCAGAATATTCGTCTCCGCCGGTGTTGGATTGAAGTCTGCACCCGGCGACGGATAAATGGTAATGGTGTTATACTGTGTCAGTGTGCTGATACAGCCTTTGTCGGAGGTAACAGTTAAGGTTACGCTGAATACGCCTGATTGTGAATACACGTGTGTCGGGTTCTGCTCCAGCGATGAACCACCGTCACCAAAATCCCAGTACCATCCGGTAATCACACCTCCGGGCACAGTGGAAAGATCCGTGAAGCTGACCGGAACAGGTCCGCAGCCTGCGGCAAAATTATCAGAGAATGCAACCACAGGCAATGCATTCACAATAACCGTATACGTAACTGAATCGATACAACCATGATCTGAGATGGCTATCAGGGTTACCTGGTAAGAGCCGGGTGCGTTATAGATGTGAGAAGGATCGGTTGTGGTTGACATGGCGCTTCCGTCGCCGAAATACCACTCATAGCCTGAAATGGTACCGGAACCGATTGATGAACTATTGTTGAAATACATCGGTTCTCCAGCACAGGCTTCACCTGCTGTAAAATCAGGATTGGGCAAAGGATAAACCGTTACGTTCTGATATACCGTACCCTTACAACCGAACTGGTTGGTGGTTTCCAGCATCACCTGGAATACGCCGGGCTGCAAATAAGTATGTGAAGCTACTGAATCACCACCCATTTGTCCGTCACCGAAACTCCACAGCCAGCTTGTGAATCCGTCTATTGTTGCATTTGAGTTTGTAAAGATCTGTGAAGACCCGAAACAGTCATCATTTATTAAAATCCGTGGTTCAGGATTTACGAATATCCTGATGGAATCAAGATAAGTGTCGCTGCAGCCATAAGCGTTAAGTACCGTAAGCGATACTCCATAGGTACCGGGTGCATTATAGTTGTGCGTGGGGTTCTTCACTGAGGTATGAGATCCGTCACCGAAATCCCAGAGCCACCCAACGATTCCTCCACCGCCATTGGGATTTGAATGATCGATGAACTGCGCATCGGTTTTATAACAAACATCATTGGCCGAAAACGCTGCCGCAGGAGGTGCAAGCACATTTACGGCATGTGTAACCGTGCTGGCACAGCCATAAGCTGAATAAACAGTAAGCGATACCATATACGTACCTGAAGCAGTATACGTATGAGAAGGATTTATGGCACTGCTTGTATCACCGTCACCGAAATCCCATAAGTAAGTGCAGCTGCCTCCTCCCGGTACAGAAGAATAGTTGCTGAACTGGGAAGCATTGTAAAGACACATTTCAGCTGCACCGAAACCAGCTACAGGAAGCGGCCATACGTTTACGCTGGTTGTTATGGTGTCGCTGCAGCCGTTGCAGTTCGAAACGATAAGCGTAACCTGATAGGTACCCGGTGCATTATACGGGTGGGAAGGATTTTGCAGTGATGAAGTACCTCCGTCACCAAAGTCCCAGCGCCAGGTGGTTACCGCGCAGGTAGGATTGGTTGAAAGGTCAGTAAACTGGACCGGTGCATCGATACAGCTGTTTGGGGCACCAATGGCAGCGGCCGGCATGGGATAAATGGTCACAGGCTTAACAATCGTATCCATACACCCCAGATCGGTTGTGATAACCAGTCGTACCTGGTAGGTACCTGCCACCTGGTAAAGATGGGATGGGTTTTGGAGACTGGAGCTTCCACCGTCACCGAACGACCAGTAAAAATCAGTTATATTTCCATTTGATACAATAGATTTATCTGAAAAGTTCATCATATCAGCCTGGCAAACCGGGCTGGTGATAAAATCCGCTGTCGGTAAGGGATAAACTTCAATGGTATGCACTGCTGTATCCTTACAACCGAATGCCGATGTAACAATCAGGGTTACCTGGTAAATACCTGCATTGGCGTAAAGGTGTGAAGGATCGGAAACAACAGCATTGAATCCGTCTCCGAAATTCCACTGATAATTGGTGATTACTCCGCCTGAAATGGAAGATGCATTGGTAAACTGTGTCAGGAGCTCATTACAAACATTCGATCCCCTGAAATCTGCCACCGGCTTGGGATAAACTTCAATGGTCTGAATCGTTGTATCCGTACAACCTCCCGATGAAGTTACCACCAGGGTGACATTGTATGCGCCCGGATTCAGGTAAGTATGAAACGGATGCTGTGTTGAAGATGTGGTACCGTCACCGAAGCTCCAGTTCCATGAAGTAATTGTACCGGTGCTTACACCCGACTGGTCAGTAAATGAGGTAGCATTATTCAGACAGACATTGCTGCTTGTAAATGCGGCAACAGGGAGCGGATACACGGTTACCGGATGAGTTACCGTATCCAAACAACCGGAGCCTGAAGTGATAATCAGGGTAATGTTATATGCTCCGGGATTCTGATAAATGTGAGAAGGTTGCTGGGCTGCTGATAAGATGCCGTCACCGAAATTCCACGCATAGGACATGATGTTGCCGGAACTTACTGTACTCTGGTTGGCAATCATTACTGCTGAGCCGTTACAGGCAGGTGAAGGCGTAAATGCGGCAACAGGGATCGGATTTACAACTACGTTTGATACAATAATACCCGTACAGCCATTGGGGTCTGTAACGGTTACCGTATATGCTCCCGCGATTCCCGTGCTGATGGTTTGTGATGTTGCACCCGTTGACCACAGGTAGGTGAAACCCGGATTTCCTGCATCCAGCACAGCCTGCTCACCAGCACAAATGGAGAAGTTGGCCGGATTTGTAAATATATTTCCGCCTACCGAAACATTGCATGAAGCATAGACAGCACAACCCTGCGGGTTGGTTACCAGCACACCGTATGTTCCTGCAGCGCTCACTGAAATGGTCTGCGTTGTTTCACCGTTAGGTGACCAAAGCCAGGTACATCCCGGGTTACCTGCATCAAGCGTGACGCTGAAACCTGCACATACAAATGAATTGGACAGGTTAACCACAGGAACCGGATTAATGGTCAGCTGAACGGAATCGGCCTTCTGGCACCCATTTGCATCCGTTACCACAACCTGATACATAGTGGTTGAAGACGGATTTACATAGATGGTATTTGCAGTGGATCCGCCGGGTGTCCAGTAATAGGATGTTCCGCCTGATGCCGTCAGCGTGGCTGTAGTACCATTACATATCGCCTGGTCAGGTCCAGCATTGGCTGCCGGTAAAGGATTAACAGTCACCCTTACGGTATCTTTTGCCGTACATCCGTTTGCATTGGTAACCGTTACCACATAATTGGTTGTGGATGGCGGTGTGACCGTGATGGTAGATGCAGTAGCACCGTTGCTCCACAGGTAAGAGCTTCCGCCTGTTGCGGTAAGCGAAGTGGAAAGGCCGGCACAAACAGCCTTGTCGGGTCCGGCAGAAGCCAGCGGGAGCGTATTGACACTGACTCTCACGCTGTCGTTGCGCTGACATCCGTTGGCGTCAGTAACCAATACCGTATACGTTGTTGTGGATGCAGGGGAAACATTAATGCTTGAAGTCACCGCTCCGCCCGGAGACCACGAATAGGTGGTTCCCCCGGTAGCAGTGAGTGTTATCAATGAACCGTTACAGATGGTCTGGTTGGCACCTGCATCTGCATTCGGCAAAGGATAAATCGTAATGGGCTGCTTAACGGTATCGATACAGCCATAGGCCGTAGTTACGATAAGCGTAACCTGGAAGGTGCCTGCAGCCGAATAAGTATGATTGGGTGAAACGGTTGTAGATGTTGTTCCGTCACCAAAATCCCAGAAGCTGGAGGTAATATTGTTTCCTGATACTGAGGAAGTGTTTGTGAAAGAAGCCTGGCTGTTTACGCAGACATTAGCTGCGGTAAAGCCGGCTACAGGAACCGGATAAATAACAACGGGCCTTGTGATGGTATCAACACAACCGCCAGCTGTTGTCACCTGCAGGGTCACCATGTAGTTGCCAGGTGCACCATACTGATGTGTCGGGTTCTGCAAGGCAGAAGTGCCGCCGTCACCGAAGGTCCAGCTCCAGCCTGTGATGTTTCCAACCAGCGTTCCTGAAAGATCTGAAAATGAAACAGCCTGGTACAGACAGGAATTACCCGCCTGAAAATCGGCATTGGGCAATGGAATTACATCCACATCCCTTGAAATGGATGCGGTACAACCGTCGGAACTGGTTACTGTAAGTATGACAGTATAGGTGCCGGCTGCATTATAGGTATTGGAAGGGTTCTGCTGCTGGGAGAAATTTCCGTCACCAAAATTCCATGACCATCCTGTAATAGTTCCGCTATTGATCACTGTGGCATCGGTGAATTGCGTGGTGTTCCCGATACAGGTTGTTACTGACAGGAAATTTGGCTGGGGCAGTGAATTGACGTTAACCGTAACTGCTATATTACCTGTACATCCGTTCGGATCAGTAACAGTTACACCATATGCACCTGAAGCATTCACGGTTATGGTCTGTGTGGTTGCTCCGTTTGACCACTGATAGGTGGACCCGGCGTGTCCGGCGTCAATAACTGCGCTGTCGCCAAGGCAGAATGCAATATTTCCAAGATTCAACACCACAGCGTTTCCCACGGTGATCTGGCTTGATCCTGATGCAGTACAACCGTACTGATCGGTGACCAGGACGGTATAGGTACCTGCAGCGCTTACCGAAATAGTCTGCGTAGTGGCTCCGGTTGACCAGGCATACACTGCACCCGGGTTTCCGGCATTCAGCGTGGTTGTAAAACCTGAACACAGGAATGAGTTCTGTAAATTGAGCACCGGAGGGGTATGTACAACAACATCAACGAAGTCAGTTGCCTGGCAACCGTTCGCGTCAATTACTGTTACGGCATACGTAGTTGTGCTGCCCGGTGATACACTGATGGTTGCAGTGGTATCTCCGCTGGGGAACCAGGTATATGAAACACCGCCCGAAGCAGTTAATACAGCCTGAGAGCCGGCGCAAAGTGAAGCATCGGGGCCGGCATTTGCTATTGGAAGCGGATTGAAGGTAACATTTACCATATCGGTAGCTGTACATCCGTTGGCATCGGTAACGGTTACTGTATATGTTGTATTGGCGCCGGGTGCTACTGAAATGGAAGATGTGGTAGCACCGGTACTCCATACATAAGTTACTCCACCTGAAGCATTCAGCACAACAGCACTACCCTGGCAAACGGGTACATCAGGGCCAGCATTGGCTACCGGCGGAGGATCAATAGTGATGGTTTTGGATATGCTGTCGGAGCATCCGAATGAATTACCGGTTACGAGCGTAACGGTGTATGTTCCGGGACCGGGATAGGTTGTTGAAGGATTCTGCACATTCGAAGTGCTGCCATTACCTAAATTCCATGACCAGGAATTGGCACCTGTTGAATTGTCAGTAAAGGAAATGGTGGTTGTCGCACAGGGATTGCTGAAAGTGAAATCGGGTACGGGCAGCGGGTTGATGGTAACCTGGTGCGATACCGTATCGGAACAACCTGAGCTGTCACCGGCTATCAGCATTACATTATATGTTCCGGGTGCGGGATATGTAGTGGTTGGATTTTGAGCATTGGATGTTGAACCGTTACCGAAGTCCCAATACCATGCATTTACAGACGATGATGGTGTGGACTGATCAGTAAATGAAACAGTAAGTCCTGCACAACCGGTTGGAGGCGTAAATGCAGCAACAGGCTGTGGAATGATATTGACGGTTTGCACTGCCGTGTCAATACATCCCAGGCTCGTGGTGATAATCAGCTGTACATTATATACACCGGGTCCGCCATACTGGTGAACAGGGTTCTGGATACTGTCAATGGTGCCGTCACCAAAATTCCAGTTCCATGAAGTAATGACACCTCCGGGGACAATAGACTGGTCGGTAAACTGGAGGGGGTCGTTGATACATCCTCCGTATGGGGTGAATGCTGCGGTCGGGATATTGGTGTTCGCAACCACCACGGTATCAGAGGCACTGCAGGATCCGTCAGAAACTGTTACTATATACGTACCTGTTCCTACTGTCTGAGCCGGCGCCGTCGATCCGTTGCTCCATAAATAAGTATAGGGCGGTGATCCGCCTGAAGCCGTTGCAGAAATGGTGGCAAGGTCATTACAGGCAATCACCTGGTCGGGACCGGCATTTACCTGAACGCCGGTAACAGTAATACAATAGGAATAAGTCTGGCTGCCTACATAAGGGCAGGCATCATCCCATACCCTAACCGTGAAGCAATACGGAATCCCGCTGATATCAGCCTGTGACGGAGTCCAGCAGAATGTACCAACCGGACGTGTGCCCGGAGCAATGGTAAACGTGGCACCCGGAATGGCTCCATTCCAGCTGATGTTTACATTCTGACCCACATCAGGGTCGATTGAATTGATGAAGAAACAATATGGCTGACCTGCACAGATGGTGGCAGAGAAATTACCTGTGCCGTTAATTCCTGTTAATGACGGGTTTGTATTGGTACAGTTAAGCACGGTGACCTGTAAATCCCTCTCAACCGATCCGATCAGCACGCCATTCCTGTACTCTTTAATTAATACTGCCATAACGGTTACCTGTAATTGCTGCGGTGTCATGCAGATGTCGCCGGTTGCCGTATTAAATGAAGTGGCAGGCACTGAGTTCAAAGGATTGTTTGCATTATAACCTCCCGTATAATTTACCGTGGTGGTAGCGGTCTGGAAAGGTGTGATCAGTGAATAAACCAGCGAGTCACCATCGGGATCGTATGCACCATGGTTGAAACAGAACTGCTGACCAAGACATACAAACGGAACCGGCTTGTTTGAAAAAGTAGGAGAACTGTTGCAGGGAGTTATTACATTATTAAGCGTTGCATACAGGTAAAAGGTATTCGAACCCGGTGTGGTGATGGTGGTAATGGCTGCATTCCTGCAGCAGAGGTTATAGCTGAATACCCAGTCGGTACACTGCGCCGGCAGGTTGATCACACCCTGGTAAACCCATTCCTGAATCCCGGTAAAAACTCCACCGTTACAGGTGGACGTTGCAGCAGGACAGATGGGAGTTACCTCCTGTCCGGTTCCAGGAATCGGATAACACGTTACGCCGAGATTCCTTCCGCATGATGCAGATGTTGCATTGATGTACACGTTCCCCGGTGCAGCAATACCAATACAGTCACGGTAAAAGGAAAGAGTGATCCTGTATGTATTTCCCCCCAGGCACTGGTACGTAAGGTCGGCGCCCATGGCATGACTTGCATGGACCTTGTCAGCATTGATGGCAAACAGTGCCATCAGAATGATAACAATAATTTTTCTACGTAAATTTCTACTCATAATCACTTGTTTTATTCGTTGTTCGTCTGTCTTTGTTTCGTTAAGGCTTCCGTCGTTATATTATCAAAGACAAATGTAGCGCGGCTTTGAGGCCCCCCTTGCTCAAAAGGAACTGGATACGGCTCAATGAAAGAAACGGGAGGAATTTTGAAAAAAACTGCCTGATGCTGAAAGTGGAAACCTGAAAATCAATACAATATCATTTCAGTGCGTTTTTTTCCACACCTGAAATGATGTAAGCAACTGCTTAATTTATGACAGGATCAGGTATTATTAATAAGGCATTGGCAAATTCTGCCGATCATTACATGTTAAAAAAGCCTGTGACCCTGTAAAAACAGGTAGTTAAAAAGTGTGATTTACAAAGTATTTTCAGCAGATTTAACCAGCGGTGTTTGGTTTAATCCAGGCCTTGATTTTCAGATCCCTGCTCTTACTTGTTTTTTTCTTTACGCTTTTTCCAGAATTCACTTATTGAATCAAATTCGCGCCTGTAAAAAACACCTACCCCCTGCGTATACAGGGAGTTACTTACGCTGATCAGGGAGTTGTTGTTGGTTTTATTGAATGCTTTCACCCTGAACCTGCCATCAGGGCTGACCTTGTATTCAATGTTAAAATCGCCGACTATGTTGGTGGAATTCTGGTTGTCATTTGCCACCCCTACGTTGCCATCAATCGAGACCCTGTCGTTGAGAATATTTGTTGAAACCATGACCTCAAATTCATCTTTTGTAACCTGGTTACCAGGCCTGTAATTCACACCCAGATCAAAGTCGGTGCTGATGCGCGAAATCCATTGGCTAACCTGGTTCGACAGCAGTTCAGCCGCATTCTCCCCTACCGGGTTGTTGGATGAAGCCACATTGGGTGAATTAGCCAGGTCCCTTGGCTTCGAAAATCTGCGCGCCAGCAGCAGGCTGAAAACCTGGGTGTTGATGTCTTCATCGGTTTTGAGATACCTGGTTACAATGGTCTCCGTGGTTGGATCAAGATCAGGAATATAAATACGGAATCCGACTTTCGGATTGAAAAGTTTTTCAGTCAGGCTCAGGTAAAGCTCAACCGGATAACGTTTATTGTAATTGTTAGATGTCGAATCCTGGATCAGGTCATTCAGCACAGCATTGATCTTGTACACGGCTTCCACATCAATCTGTGCATCATAGGCATCACCGTTCCATTTGATCGTACCGCCCTTCTGAATTTTAAAATCTTTGTTGATCAGGTTTTGCAGCGTGAAAAGATAATTTCCTGAATTGATTTCATAGTTGCCGTAAATATTGAAAGTGCCGAGGGGATCAATTGACATGTTGATGTTGCCATAACCCCTGCCGGTAATTACGTCACCGATCTTTTCATCGAATATCAGTTTGATCTCTGCATCCGGCGTGATCTCAAGATCAAAAGACATTTCAATGCCGCTGAGATCCACTTTAAACTTGGATTCGTTGACCGGGTTTTCCTGCGTGGTAAACGTGATAAATTCCTTGTTCCTGATCTCCACCGGATTTGACAACGGCAGATTAATGCTGGTTCCCTTGTCTGACTTTAAAGAAATATCCATGCTCACAAAATCAAGGTCTCCGGATATCTTGACAATACCTGTGGCAAAGGCATGGCCGTAGAAAAGATCATTATGTACAGGACTGGTATTAAGACATTCAAAATGAATGGGTCGCACCACGACGCTGAAAAAAAAGTCCTTCAGGTGGTTATGATAGATACTGCCCGTGACATGCGCCTTGTTACCCTGTTCATCGTTGAGGGTGATATTCTTAAACGATACCTGCTTGTCGTCAATCACAAACTCATCTGCAAAGCTGTAACGGGTATTCAGGTAATCAATTTTAAAGCTGGTTTTCTGGAAATTTCCTTTACCGGTGAGAATCGGCTGTTTTGCTGACCCGGAAAGCTTCAGCTCTGCATTAAGCAAACCTCTTGCTTCTGATGCCACCCCTTTGAGGTAGTGATTAAAAGTCTGGACTGAAAATTTCCTGATATCAAGATCAAACGCAATGGAATCATCCTTGGGCCTGATGATGTACTGGCCTTTTACCCTGATGTTTTTGAAATTTTCCCTGTCCACATGTCCGTCGATCTCAATCACATGACTTTCTGAATGCCAGGTAGCCAGCGCATATGCATCGCCCAGTGTGTCATTAAAAAAGGAGAAATTTTTAACCACCAGGTCCGATTCCATTTTTGGAACACCTGTTAATGAGTTAAGCCTGATGGTTCCGTTTGCTGTTCCGCCAAGGTTCACGTCATAAATGCGAAGCACCTTGTTCAGCACATCGCTTTGAAAATCTTTCAGGGTGATTTCCAAAGCATCTTCTTCATGGGATGATATTACGCCTCCCACACGCAAAGCTTCCACCCCGCTGGTGAAATCCAGTTTGCTGATTGAAAATCCGGATGAATCAAAGACCATTGCATTGTCGGGATTAACAATCCAGTTCTTAAAATCGATCCTGATGACAGAAGGCTGCACGTGGACAGTGGTTTTTCCATCGGGTGAAAATAAAGCCAGGAACTCAAGGTCAAGCCGGTTGGGCACACTGTCATAATTGGAAATGATCACTGACAGCGTGAGCGAATCCCTGTTGGTGACGGCCCACAGCGTAATATCCTGCAGCTTGAGACTGTCCTGAAGATAAAGTTCACCGATATTGCTTTCAAACCGCAATCCCTGCCCGCGGGTGACACCCTTGAGGCCGATATGATTGAGATCAATAACGCCATAGGCTATACGATCAGAAACCAGCTGGATATTGAATTCATCATAAGCGGTATTAAAATAGCCGTTTACCGTGCTTCCCTCATCAATAAACAGGTCAGGCAAAAACAAAATGCAGATATATGAAGTCTTTTTAAATTCGATGGAATAGATGAAGGACTGGGGTTCATTAACCGTGCTTTTCAGGTATGGGATGGCAGGCACATACCTTCCAAGCATTTGCCTGAAAGATTCAATGGCGGACGAAAGCCTGAATTCGCCGCTGACTTCCGCATCCACAAAGTCGGACTTCAGGGAAATAAATTTCCTGCTTTCATCCACTTTCGACTGGAGCGAAATCATATCGGCCACATAGCTGACACCGTTTTCCTCATAGGCAATCTCCTTTACCATCATGTTCCCGATAATATTGTCGATGTTGTTCCCCCTGAAATTGAAGAAGGCTTCACAGCTTAATGAGGAAGCACTGTCGCGGTTGCTCAGGTTTAATTTGGAAAGAAAGGCATGATCAAGCACGGCATGAAAATCAAAAACGGGTAAATCTCCGGTAAAATCAACACGTCCGTTAAAATCAAGATGGACATTGTTTTCAACAATGCTCAATGCGCCGCTGAAAAGCTTTTTGGCAACCTTGCCATCAACCTTTACATTTTTATAGTTGTATCCATTGACATTGAAATCAGCAATATTTCCTTCGAGGGATGCATTCACTTTATTAATCTTAAAACCTGAACCTTTCACTTTAGCATTGAACGTGATGGCACCGAGGTATTTTTCCTGTGACCAGAATTTACCCACATCAAACCCGGAGGCGGTTACATTTCCGGAATACCCCGAACGGTTGAGGTCTTTATCAAATTTAAGGTTGATGTCGGATGAAAGAAAGCCGATTGCCGTGTTGAGGTTACCGTAAGCAACAAAGTCGTTATAAAAACCCGTGAATTTCCCTTTGAACCTGACTTTCCCCAGCGTACCCAGGTTTTCAGGCACCTCCAGGTTGCCCGGTTCATTAAACGGAAACAACGGAACCTGGTCCACATCTGATTTATCAGTTGTGAGATCATCCACCATGAGGTCAATAAATGTTTCCTCCACATCAGGCAGGCCTTTCAGTGAAACATCACCTTTGAAACGGGTGTTGTCAAGACAGGTAATGTCCATTTTTCTCCCTTTGATGTTATCTACCGTACCGCGGATCTCCCCGGTAAAAACCACCTTTTTATTTAGGCCGATGAGCTCGCTCGCAAAAAATGCTATATCTCTTGAATCAAGCACGGTTTTTTCGAATTTAGATCTGAAATTGACTTTCTCAATGAATTCCTGGAAGTCATCAAAATCAGCGTAACTGAAAGTCAGCTCCCCTTTCAGGTCAGTCCCCGGGGTTTTAATTTTCAGGGAACGGAAACGCATTTCATCACCTGCAATTTTAGTTTCGGCAGCCAGGTGATTGAGCACAAACCCGCTTTTTTCCCTCAGTGAAACGTCACGTGCGTTAAAAAAAAGTGAATCACCAATCATCTCCAGATCAGCCAGGCTTGCATTCAGGTGGGCAACTACGATGTCGTCGAAATCCACGCAGGGCGTATAGTCATTGTAACGTAAATCCCTATATGTAAACCGGTTTTCGAGCAGGAAAATATTTTCAATCTTTATTTTCCATGGTTCCCCGCCTGTTGTTGTGTCTGACGGGCCGTTATCAAGCTGTTCCAGGAGCTTGACAATATTCAGATCATCATCTTCCTTGTATCGCTTCAGATTAATGGTGGCATGCTGCAGCTCAACCAACGCCAGGTTCAGCTCCTGCTTATCAAAGCTGAATACTCGGATGTCGGCCTTAATTCGCTGTGCATAAATCAGGGTATCATGATGCAGGTCTTCGAGGTAAACTTCGTTGAGCACGATCTTTTTAAAAAAAGCAATGTCAACTGATTTAATCGTCACGTGGGTGTGAAGCTCAGAAGAGAGGTAGGCGGTAATGCGATCTGTTAAAAATGTCTGCACCGCCGGAATACGGATCAGCCCCGCTGCAAGAAGCATCAGGAACAGGAAAATCCCGGCAACCCAAGCAGTTATTTTAAAAACTTTTTTAATGATCTTTACTTATTAAAAGTGATTTACGGCTAAGTTTGTCCCTGAAAATGAATTCTTCATTAACTTCTTTACCTGCTGAATATTATTTTTTTCCATGAACACCGTCGTTATCCTTGGTATTGAATCATCCTGTGATGAAAGCTCGGCAGCTGTTTCCTTCAACACCGGCATCCGTTCCAACCTGATTGCCACGCAGAAGATCCATGAAACGTTCGGAGGCGTTGTTCCGGAGCTTGCGTCCCGGGCACATCAGCTTCATATACTGCCTGTTGTGAGTGAAGCGCTTCATCAGGCAAATATAAGTAAAAATGAGCTGCATGCCATCGCCTTTACCAGGGGGCCGGGACTGATGGGCTCGCTGTTGGTGGGATGCTCTTTCGCCAAGTCATTATCCGCAGCATTGGATATTCCGCTCATCGAAGTGAACCACATGCATGCCCATGTGCTGGCTCATTTTATCGAAAGCGGCAGGCCTGTTCCCTCCTTCCCTTTCTTATGCCTCACCGTTTCGGGAGGACATACGCAGATCGTGTTGGTGCATGACCACTTCAACATGGAAATTATCGGCGAAACGCTCGACGATGCTGCCGGCGAAGCCTTTGACAAAACAGCCAAAATTCTCGGCCTGCCTTATCCCGGAGGTCCGGTGGTTGACAAGCTGGCGCAACTGGGAAATCCCCATGCCTTTAAATTTACAACACCGCATGCTCCTGGTCTAAATTTCAGCTTCAGCGGACTTAAAACAGCCATCCTTTATTTTATCCGTGACGCCGTAAAAAAAGATGAGCATTTCGCGCAAAAGCATCTTCCTGATATCTGTGCATCCGTGCAGCATACCATTGTAAGCTACCTGCTGTCAAAGCTTGAACAGGCCGCAGCAAAGCATGGCATCAGCGATATTGCCATTGCAGGCGGCGTATCGGCAAACAGCGGACTGCGAAAAGCCCTGGAAGCCATGAAAGAAAAGAACGGATGGAATATTTTTATTCCTGAATTTCAGTATTGCACCGATAATGCAGCCATGATTGCCGTGTCGGGATATTTTAAATACCTGAAAAAAGATTTTACGGATTTGTCTGTGTCACCGGCTGCCGGTCTTGATTTTCACCAGTCATCATAATTTTATTGTTTTTAGAAAGCAACCACCTGTGTTTTATCGATGCTGCAGGCCTGCTATTCGCTCCGCTCTATCAGGCTTGGCTTGAGACGGCGGTGTTTCATGGCAACTGTCAATCGTTATTGGCATGTGTGAGTTCAAACCGGATGCAAACGCGCAAGGTGAAGATGGGTGTAAGCACGATTTAACAGGTGAAATCGTGGCTCAAACATGCGACCCCGTCGGGGTCGTTGCCATTTCACATTTTTTTTCTCTATAAACATGTGACCCCTTCGGGGTCAGATCAACATTCCATCATGAACCCGAAGGGTTCACATGTTTATAGCAAGATGATCAGATAACAAATCCGACCCTGAAGGGGTCGCACCA
>Ga0157380_10000135_pt1 | contig 41225 bp, 40 predicted proteins | sample S35metaG_FD_119757 | JGI IMG/M metagenome (GOLD analysis project Ga0157380, IMG submission 119757) | Switchgrass rhizosphere microbial communities from Kellogg Biological Station, Michigan, USA - S3-5 metaG | ecosystem: Host-associated > Plants > Roots > Rhizosphere > Soil | place: USA...
GCTATCCCTGTTTGTACTTCATCAGCAATAAAAAGGACATTCTTATCGCGGCAGATGGATTGAATGAAAGGAAGATAGTCGGCATCAGGAACCACAACACCAGCTTCTCCTTGAATTGGTTCTACTAGCACACCAGCTACATTAATATCTTCCAATGCTTCGGCAATGGCTTGTTTATCATTGTAGGGAACGATGATATACCCTGGCATATAAGGCCCAAAGCCACCGGTACTTGAAGGATCGGTTGAAGCGGAAATGACACCCATGGTGCGGCCATGAAAATTGCCAGCCACGAATACAATTTTAGCGGCCTGATCGGTAAGTCCTTTCTTTTCGTACGCCCATTTCCTGCAAAGTTTAATCGCTGTTTCAACAGCCTCTACTCCAGAATTAGCCAGGAGGACTTTTTCATAATCAAAATAGGAGGTGATGTATTTTTCAAAAGGTCCGAGCTTATCATTATAAAAAGCTCTTGAGGTTAATGTGAGTTGACTTGCCTGGTCAGTTAAAGCCTGGATAATCCTTGGATGACAATGGCCTTGATTAACAGCGCTGTAAGCGGATAAAAAGTCATAATACCGCTTGCCTTCTACATCCCAGAGAAAAACGCCCTCTCCTTTGGTTAGGACAACAGGAAGCGGATGGTAGTTATGCGCTCCATATTTATCTTCCAATGAAATAAACAATCCGGACTGATTAAGTGTATCGGTAGTCATGAACTTTCTCCTTTAGGTCCCAAAATTACGGCATTTTAAAGCAAGGCAAGTAATGAAAATCAATGGTTTATCTAATACCACATGTGTCAAAATGGCAGATAATCCTTATCTTTACCGCCCTTTAAATATATGAATCCAATCGTTTCCGACATCAAAACCATCGACGAATCCAGGCAGGGAGAAGCATTCTATAGCCCTGATATTGAGGTTATTAATGACATCAATATCAAGCGTTTCTATATAGAGAGCTATGGATGTCAGATGAACTTCAGCGATAGCGAGATTGTAGCTTCGATTCTGTCTGACTGCAAATACCAGCCGACGAAGGATATTGAAGAAGCTAACCTTATCCTGCTCAATACTTGCTCCATTCGTGAAAAAGCTGAAGAGACTATCCGCAAAAGGCTAAGGACAATTGACAAAATCAAACTCAGCAAGCCCGGAACCATGGTTGGTATTCTGGGGTGTATGGCTGAACGTCTAAAGCAAACCCTTCTTGAAGAAGAAAAATTAGTTGATCTTGTAGTAGGCCCTGACGCTTACCGTGACCTTCCCAACTTATTGAACCAAGTTGAAGATGGTGACAAAGGCATCAATGTTTATTTATCGAGAGAAGAAACCTATGCTGACATAAGTCCAGTCAGGCTTGAAAGCAATGGAGTTACGGCATTTATCTCTATCATGAGAGGATGCGACAACATGTGTTCTTTTTGTGTGGTTCCTTTTACCCGCGGACGTGAACGATCAAGAGATCCATTCACTATTGTTTCCGAGGCTACCCATTTATTCGAAAAAGGATTCAGAGAAGTAACCCTGCTGGGCCAGAATGTGGATTCCTACAAATGGCAACATCCGGAAACACACGAGTCATACACCTTTGCCAGGTTATTGGAAGAAGTTGCATTCGTCCATCCTGATCTCAGAGTTCGTTTCAGCACATCACATCCTAAGGATATGACGGATGAAGTGTTGCACACCATGGCAAGGTTTGATAATATCTGCAAATACATTCACCTGCCAGTCCAGTCCGGAAGCAGTCGTGTTCTTTCTTTGATGAACAGAACCTACGATCGTGATTGGTATATGAATCGGGTTGAAGCTATCAGGCAGATTGTTCCTGAATGTTCCATTTCGTCTGATATCATTGCCGGTTTCTGTACAGAAACAGATGCCGATCATCAAGATACTTTATCCATGATGTCCTGGGCAGATTATTGCATGAGTTACATGTTCATGTATTCTGAAAGACCAGGCACATTGGCGGCCAGAAAATATGCTGATGATATTGATGATGAGGTAAAGAAAAGCAGGTTGAGTGAAATCATTGCTTTGCAAAACTCACTCTCCAGGGAACACAATGCAAAAGATGTAGGCAAAACGGTTTCTGTACTTATTGAAGGCGATTCACGTAAGTCTGATGAAGAATTCAAAGGAAGAAACACGCAAAATAAAGTAGTCGTATTTCCTAAAGTAGATGGATATAATCCTGGTGATTATGCCAACGTACTTATCACTTCCTCTACGAGTGCCACATTGATTGGTGAAATCATCCTTACCTAATCCTGTGAGCCGATGAATGCAGCAGCCTCAGTCAAACAACGTTTTGGACTTGTCGGAAGATCAGAGATCTACGACAGGGCTCTCAATACAGCTGTTCGTGTCGCTGCAACAGATTTGACGGTATTAATCACAGGTGAAAGCGGCGTGGGAAAAGAAGTGTTTAGCCAGATCATTCATTCCCTGAGTAATCGTAAACACAATAAATTCATCGCAGTCAACTGTGGAGCGATTCCACAAGGCACGATCAACTCAGAATTGTTCGGTCATGAAAAAGGATCGTTCACTGGAGCTACTGCTGATCGTAAAGGTTATTTCGAATCTGTAGATGGCGGTACTATTTTCCTGGATGAAATCGGGGAAATGCCATTGGATACACAGGCATACTTGCTCAGGGTTCTTGAATCTGGGGAGTATATCAGGGTTGGTTCATCTCAATCACAGAAAACTGATGTAAGAGTCATTGCTGCAAGCAACATTGACCTGATGAATCACATCCGCCAAGGTAAATTCAGGGAAGACCTTTACTACAGATTGAATACCGTTCCGATCCATATTCCAAGCTTAAAAGAACGTCCTGAAGATATCCCTATCCTGATCAGACGTTTTGCGGTTGATTTTGCAGAAGCTTATCATACAGAATCCATTCGTCTTGACGAACAAGCCAAGAATTTACTCTTAAAATATCCATGGCCGGGTAATATCCGTGAGCTCAAAAATCTGATTGAACAGCTCAGTGTCCTTTCAGAAGATAAACTCATCGATGCAGAAGCATTGATTCAGATTGCACCACACATCACCAAAACAAACTTGCCTGCACTTTCTAAAGGGGCAGACAATCTTCAAGAGAGGGAGATTCTCTATAAACTCCTCTTCGATATGAAGGGCGATCTGCATGATCTTAAACAATTGGTTTTTGAACTTATCCGTGGTAACAATTTGCGTGTTCCTGAAACTATAAGTTTCAGAACATTCAATAGTCAGGCGAGTACTCCGGAGTATATTGCTCCAGAGCCATGGGGAAACTCCTCAGTTCCTGAATTGCTTACCAACTCAACTTCACACGATCGTGGAGGAATTATCATTGATGATAAAAAGTTTGACAAAACAGAACTCGTAGACGATCACCTGGCGCTAGAGGACATGGAAAAAGATATGATCAAAAAGTCACTCAAACGCCATGGGGGCAGGAGAAAGGAGGCAGCTACAGAATTGGGTATTTCTGAACGAACGCTTTACCGCAAAATAAAGCAGTACGATATTTGATATGAATCAAGTAGAATTGAAGCCAGATAAGAACAAAAAGCAAATGAACGTAAGAACCGGAATTCTGTGGCTATTGCTCTTAACACCTTGGTTGAGTGGATGTAAAGTTTCAATGAGTGGTAATAGTATTCCTCCGGAAGTCAACACTTTTTATGTAGGCACTTTTAAACTCAATGCGCCGAATGCCCCGGCAACAGTTCCTCAGACCTTTGCTGAATTGCTCAAGGATAAAGTTTCGAGGGAATCACGTTTAGAGTTTACCAACCTGAATCCCGATCTTGAATTTAATGGAGCTATTCAGAATTTTAATGTTTCGGCAGTAGCCCCAAAGCCAGATGAACAAACATCATTTAACAGATTAACTATTTATGTTGCTATAGAATATACCAATCATATGGATCCTAAGGGCGAGTGGCAGAGAACCTTTTCACACTTTGCTGATTTCCCTACAGATCAAAACCTTTTGCAGGTACAGGATGAGTTGATCACCATTATCTTCGATCAGATCCTTGAGGATATCTTTAACCAGGCCTTTAACAACTGGTAGCCGGACTGTATGGAAGAACCTAAATCAACTCATAAACCGGTTCCCGGAATTGCAGAAGCGCTGAATCCAGAAATTGGAAATGGTGCAGCCCTGGAAAATGATAAGCATGCTTTCATTTTACGAATGCCCGATTCTTCCATTCAGCTGAACGGATATCTAAAGTTGTCAAAGGAGGAACTTGAGGAAGTTTCAAGCCAGCAGATCGTTTCAGAAGAAGTTGTTAGCGTTCAAATTCCAACCATTGAAGAATTAATCACGCAAAATCCTGAGGAAACCTCTAGCGATTTAGATCTATCAAATCAGGAAGCAGAACATATTCCTGACCAGTCAGTCGAAAACCCACCTACTAAGGGGTCTAAGAAGAAAAAGAATGGGAAAAGTGGGAAAGGGATTGAACATGATCAATCAGAAGCCAATGATCCTGCGTCTGAAGTCGAGAAACCACCAAAAGCAGGAAAACTAGTAAGGAAGGTTGCAAAATCGGCGAAAAAACAAGCTGCAAGACAAAAAGCCCAGGAAACACCTACCACTGAGCGTCCACAGCCATCTCTTTCTCCATTTACTTCCTGGTTGAAAAACCTTACGGGGTCCGATTATGTTCATCCCTACGAAGATGACTTTGCAGTCGAACAAGCTGCAGGGCCAGGGAAGGAGGGAATTTCAGAGACATTTGCTGACCTTTTAGCGGCCCAGGGCTATAAAGACCAGGCCCGGGAAATGTATCTGAAGTTGATGGAAAAATATCCGGAAAAAAGTGGTTTCTTTGCAGCCAAAATAGAGGCCCTGTAATTTATACAATTTTGTCATGCTCAAGTTAATTACGATACTCATTGCCCTGATTTGCATAATGTTAATGGCTGTGATTCTGATCCAGAATCCTAAAGGCGGAGGTGTGGACAGTACCTTCGGCGGTCAGAGCGCCAACCAGATGTTTGGTGCAGCCAAATCAGTGGATTTCATTGAAAAACTGACCTGGGGACTGGCTGCAGCCTTATTCATCCTCTGCATCTTTGCCAGCTTCTTTGTTAAATAAGCAATCCGTCCCAATCCATATTCCAGGTCTCTTTCTTCGAAAAGCAGGCTGTCAACCGAAGATTATTTTTGTCAATTTGGCAGCAAGCCCCTTGTTGTTCTGATTCCTTTGTTCAAGGAACTTCAGTAAGTGCGTCATTTGCGGCAAATATGGCAGAAATAGGCTGACTGGCACATCTTATGATAAGGGTCGGATAACAATACATTTCAAATCCAATTAGTCCATAAAATCTTTTATTATCTATGAAACTCAAACCTATCAATGACCGGGTGGTTATCAAACCCGCTCCTGCCGAAGAGAAAACCAAAGGAGGGATCATTATACCTGATACAGCGAAAGAGAAACCACAGCGTGGAGAAGTAATAGCTGTTGGTCCAGGCAAAGAAGGCAACCTGATGACTGTTCAAGTTGGTGATGTCGTGCTTTACGGAAAATACTCCGGTCAGGAGTTGTCCTATGAAGGCGTTGATTACCTGATCATGAGGGAAGACGATATACTGGTCGTCCTTAACTAACAGCCTGAAGGCTGGTTTTTATTTATTTATCAACCTTAACAAAGACAAAATCTTATAAACATGGCTAAAGAAATTAGCTTTAATTCAGAGGCAAGAGAAAAGCTCAAAGCAGGCGTTGATGCCTTATGCAACGCCGTAAAAGTGACCCTGGGTCCTAAAGGACGCAACGTCATCCTCCAGAAAAGTTTCGGTGCACCGACCATTACTAAAGACGGTGTAACTGTTGCAAAAGATATAGAACTAGAAGATCCGGTTCAGAACATGGGTGCACAGCTTGTAAAAGAAGTAGCATCCAAAACAGCAGACATCGCCGGTGACGGAACCACGACAGCTACTGTTCTCGCGCAGGCTATGGTTGGTGCTGGTATGAAAAACGTAGTTGCAGGTGCCAATCCAATGGACCTTAAACGCGGTATTGACAAAGCCACTAAGGTGATCATCGAAGACCTCAAAAACCAATCTGAAGTTATTGGTAATGATTATGAGAAAATCAAACAAGTCGGTTCTATCTCAGCCAACAACGATGAAGAAATCGGAACACTGATCGCTGATGCAATGCGCCGTGTTACGAAAGATGGTGTCATCACTGTTGAAGAATCTAAGGGAACCGATACCTATGTGGAGGAAGTAAAGGGAATGCAATTTGACCGCGGTTATCTGTCCCCATACTTTGTGACCAATGCAGAAAACATGACCACAGAATATGAAGAAGCACTCATCCTGATTTATGACAAGAAGATTTCCAATATGCAGGAAATTGTGCCTGTCCTTGAAAAAGTAATTTCTGCTGGTCGTCCATTATTGATCATTGCTGAAGATATCGATAGCCAGGCTCTTGGAGTTCTAGTAGTCAATCGTCTGCGTGCTCAACTTAAAATCGTTGCTGTAAAAGCTCCAGGTTTTGGTGATCGTCGTAAAGCTATGCTTGAGGATATCGCTATTCTCACAGGAGGCGTTGTCATCAGCGAAGAGAAAGGTTACAAACTGGAGAACGTTGAGTTGGAACAATTAGGACGTGCTGAAAAGATCACTGTAGATAAAGACAACACAACTATCGTGAATGGTCGTGGAACCCAGGAAATGATCACATCCAGGATCAACCAGATCAAATCACAAATTGAAACCACAACATCTGATTACGACAAAGAAAAATTGCAGGAACGTCTTGCTAAGCTTGCAGGCGGTGTTGCTGTTTTATATGTAGGTGCTGCTACTGAAGTGGAAATGAAGGAAAAGAAAGCTCGCGTAGATGATGCACTCAGTGCTACACGTGCTGCTGTTGAAGAAGGTATCGTCACCGGAGGTGGTGTTGCCTTAGTCAATGCTATCAAATCCATTGAGAAACTAAAAGGTGCAAACGATGATGAAACCATTGGTATCCAGATCGTGAAGAAAGCGCTTGAAGCTCCTCTCCGTACCATTGCTGAAAATGCTGGTGTTGAAGGTTCAGTTGTTCTTCAGGAAGTACTGAAGAGCAAAGGTGCCGTCGGATACAATGCCCGTACAGATAAATATGAAGACCTGAAGAAAGCAGGTGTTATCGACCCAACAAAGGTTACGAGGATTGCATTAGAAAATGCAGCATCCATCGCAGCCATGATTCTTACAACCGAATGTGTAGTCAACGATAAAAAAGAGGAGAATGCCGGTGGTGGTGGACATATGCATGGTGGAGGTGGAATGGGAGGAATGATGTAAACACTGATTAAAGTGATTACGCTGAGTACACTGATTTGATTAACCTGATTTTAAATCACGTGATTCTATAAATAAAAAAGCTGTCTTCGAAAGGAGACGGCTTTTTTATTGGTGGATGCGATTGAAGAAAGTGAAATAAAAAAGGGCACGTTTGATGGTGCCCCTTTTTTTTTGATATGTTTGGTTTTGTGATTGCTTATGCGGTAACGCCGATTTCTTTTACGGGGACGGTCCAACCTCTCTTGTCGGCGATGGTGCCAAAACGCATACCGTTTATTTCATCCTTGATTGAGGTAGATAATGACCAGTTGTCAGGATTGAGTTTGATCGTATGATTTTCGTAAGTGATTTCTTCAACATTGGCTACCAAGGCAGCAGTACCTGTTCCGAAGATTTCTATGAGTTCACCAGACTGATGTTTTTCAAATACTTCATCAATCGATAATTCGCGTTCATTCACGACGTGACCATTTCCTCTTAAGATTTCAAGGGCAGATGCTCTTGTGATGCCTTTTAGGATAGTGCCTGTTGTAGCTGGAGTGACGATCTCATTTTTGAAAACAAAGAAAATATTCATCGTTCCAACTTCCTGAACAAACTTGCGATGAACGGCATCTAACCAGAGAACCTGGTCATAACCAAATTCACGGGCAAGTTTAGAAGGATACATCGCTGCTGCATAATTGCCTGCTGTCTTTGCTTCCCCTACTCCGCCTTGTACAGCACGGATAAACTGACTTTCTACAAGTAGTTTAATCGGCTTTGGATAATAAGGACCTACCGGAAGGCAGATAATTAAGAACTTGTAATTGTCCGAAGGTTTTACACCAACCATTTCGTCTGTCGCAAACATCAGTGGACGGATGTACAAAGAACTTCCTTCCATCTTAGGTATCCACTCCTGTTCAAGACCAACAAGTGCGTGGATTGCTTCAACGAAAATGTCTTCTGGTATTTCAGGCATGCACATTCTGCGTGCAGAAGCATTCATACGCACAGCATGTAGCTCAGGCCTGAATAATAGAGGTGTACCATCTTTAGACCTTGAAGCTTTCATTCCTTCAAAGATGGATTGACCATAATGAAGGGCCATATTCATTGGATGAATACTCAGCTTCTCAACAGGGACAATTCTTGGGTTCACCCATTGATAACCATCAAAGTCAATTTCGAACATATGATCGCTAATAATCTTTCCAAAAGGAAGATTATTAAAATCTACTTTTGACACGCCGGATTCAGCGACAAGTTGAATATTAAGGTCCTTCATGATTCTGAAATTTACAACAAAATTAATTATTTTCATTTTGTATTCATAGTCAGCTTGTTATATATTTTAAAAGGATTCTTTAATTCTATGAATTGTCAATATTTTGTAACAAAATTTGGTTAATGCTCCCGTACACAACCTATCACATTCCTGAAACTAAAAATAACCAAACGGCTCAAAGCCTAAAATGGCTATGGATGGTAGTTCCCACCGATGTTTCAAGTGAAAATCAGGAACTTTTGACCAAGATTTCAGCTGCCTTAAAAGCCGATTTCGATCAGGATGTATATTTCAATAAGCCAGGTGAGGAAGGCTTCTTTTTATTGGGAGATATGCCCGGTGACCAACCGAAGTTGATCATCAGCTTTGGTATCCTACCAGACAAAATCGGTTTATGGATTGATTTAGCCAAACCGGGAATCTGTGTCATGGAGAAATTTACATTCATCCTCACCCTCACTCCTGAAGCCCTCAATGCTAATGCGAATGCAAAAAAGGAACTCTGGCGTTGGATGCAAACATTTCTTGAGTCACATATATGATGACGTCGAGGTCTTTATTACTTGCCAGTCACAACCAACATAAACTGGAGGAGTTCAGACAAATGCTGCCTCCGGAATATCAAATCTCGAGTTTGAGTGACATTGGATTTTCAACTGAAATTGCTGAGCCATTTGACACCTTTGGTGAAAATGCACTTGCCAAGACTTCATTTATTTTTCAACACACCGGCATGGCTTGTTTTGCAGATGATAGTGGTTTGGAAATCGATGCTTTAGAAGGAAAGCCTGGTGTACGTTCCGCCAGGTATGCAGGTGAAGGAAGAAGTTCTGAGGATAATATTAATCAAGTCCTAAAGGAGCTTGGTACTAACCCTGAACGCAATGCAAGATTTGTTGCTGTCATAGCTTATCAGCTTAGTGAAACAGTTGCCTACCTCTTCAAAGGAACTGTCGAGGGAACCATTGGCTATAACCCGATTGGTGAAGGAGGTTTTGGTTATGACCCTATATTTATTCCATCAGGTTTTGATTTGACCTTTGGGCAATTGCCATCACACCTTAAGAACCAAATCAGTCATAGGGCGAAGGCGGTGGAGTTGTTTCTTAATTTTCTGAGGGAAAATAGTGAGCGGTGAGCGGTGAGCGGTGAGCAGTGAGCGGTGAGCAGTGAGCGGTGAATCGTGAGGCGTGAGGCGTGAGGCGATAAAAGTGAATAGTGAGCTGTGAGCAGTGAATTCAATGAAGAACTTCAACGAGTGTGATAATCAATGCCCCATAGGGGCTAAAGGTCGGTAACATTGAGCCGATAAAATCAACTCGTGCGCCGTAGGTGCACAACTTCTGTGGAAGATGTAAATCACTTGTGCCTATAACAGAACGTCAATAATGACGATTGTTCCAAAGCAAAGGCTGGCGATGCCATTGGTTTCGAAGAAAGCTCTGTCAATCTTTAACAAATCAAATTTATACACCAGGAAGTGCTGGTATACTAATAGTGCAACGAATCCAACCGCTGCAATCCAATGGAGATAATCTAATGAAGGAATTAATCCTGCCTGATACCATGCGATACAAAACAATAAGATGGCGCAGAGGCAGTGCATGAAAATCGCGATCAGTTTTGCTTTCTCTTGCCCGAATCTTACAGGGACTGAATGGAGGCGGTTACTTCGATCGAACTCTTCATCCTGTAGGGCATACAGTATATCAAATCCACTAACCCAAAACAGAACCATCACTCCATATAATATTGGTAACCATTCGAAATGACCGGTGACTGCGATAAATGCACCTACCGGGGCAAGGCCCAATCCCAAACCAAGTACAAAGTGGCATAGCCATGTGAATCTTTTGGTATAACTGTATCCCAGGATCACCAGGAGAGCCACAGGCGATAAATAAAAACAAAGTGGATTGATCCAATACGTAGTGAACATGAAAGCTGATGACATCAATAGCACAAGTGCTAGCGCTGCTTTTGGTTCAATTACACCAGCTGGAATTTCCCTGATTTGTGTTCGTTTGTTTTTTGCATCGATATGCCTGTCTACATAGCGATTGAAGGCCATGGCTGCAGTTCGTGCGAAGACCATGCAAAGCAGAATTAAAATCAATAAAAGCCAGTTAATTGGAAGATGATTAGACTTCATCCCCAGGAAAAAAGCAAGGAAGGCAAAGGGAAGCGCAAAAACAGTGTGCGCAAATTTGATCAGGGACAGGTAAGACTTCATGACCGGAAACTAAAATGCCTGTAAAGAAAACATCTTTACAGGCATTTCAATATCGCTATGAATGAATTAATTAATGCTTAGCTGGTTCTGCTGGTTTGGCAGCTGGGGCATTTGGATCCTTTTCTACATTTCCTGAGATATTGAGGAATGTCTGAGAAGGAACAGTATTAGCATTTACAGTTACCCTTTTAGTTTGCTTGCCTGGTTTTCCTTTGCTGTCAAACTCGACATCAATCTGACCTGATGCTCCTGGTGCAATTGGTTCAGATGGCCACTTTGGTACTGTACATCCGCAGCTACCTTTGGCACCGCTGATGATCAAAGGCTCGCTACCCGTATTTTTAAACTTGTACGTGTGCTTAACTTTGTCACCTTCCTTAGCTGTACCGAAATCAAAATCAGTATGTTCAAAAACCATAGAAGTTGTTGGACCTGCTGGAGGTTGGTTTTCAGCTGTAAGTGTGCCTGGTTGGCCTTCTGCGTTGGCAGGGGTGGCAGTAGCAGGAGTTGCAGCACCATCGGCTGTTGTGGCAAGACTTTCTCTTGCTTTTGCACGGGCATCATCCGCATCTCCTTGGCAGGCGATCATAGACAGTGAAGTCACGAGGATCATGGCGGCGAATAAATTTTTGATAAGATTCATTTCTGAGATAATTTTTAGGTTTCTAAAATACAGCTACAAAATTAGGATAAGTCAATATATCCAAAAACTTTCGATGTGTGAGTACCTGTTAATATAAAGTGAATCAGCACTTTGGGAAATTGATATCACCGGGGTCATAATCCATCGGAGATAACTTTATATTTGCACCCTGATTTGCCAGAGAGGCCGGATTTCCCGAAGAAAATGGAAGTTTCCGGTATATTTCGGCAATCAAGCCAGGTCCCGTAGTTCAATGGATAGAATAGAAGTTTCCTAAACTTTTGATGCAGGTTCGATCCCCGCCGGGGCTACTTTTAGCAAGGGGCATGGAGCAAGGAGCAAGGAGTTGAATGAAAAATGAAAAGAGGAAAATCATTTAATATTTCTGTTCCAACGATTCCCGTTTTTAACAATTCGTGATTCAAAATTTCTCCTTGCCCCTTGCTCGATGCCCTCTGCCCTCTGCCCTTTGCCCTTTGCCCTATGCCCTATGCCCTATGCCCTATGCCTATCCTCCCCATCGGTAAGTGTCAATCGTAAACCCTGCAAGGTCAAGAACCCTGTCCACCACAGTCATACAAGCCTTTTCAATAGTGTCGGCCCCGCTATAGAAGGATGGAATCGCAGGGCAAATAATAGCTCCTGCTTCAGTTACTTTACGCATATTGTCAAGGTGGATGAGGCTGAGAGGAGTCTCCCTTGGAACTAGGATTAGTTTTCTTCTTTCCTTGAGAATTACGTCAGCAGCGCGGGTCATTAAATCATCAGACAACCCATGCGCTATCCTGGCTAATGCTCCCATCGAACATGGGCAAACGATCATCGTCATAAAGCGGGCTGAACCGCTGGCAAATGGAGCCATAAAGTCTCCGGATTGATACACTTTATGACCATAACTTTCAATTGTCCTGTCCTTGATCTCCAATGACCAGTTGATTTCAGCATTACGGCTGACCACAATGGCGACTTCATCATATTGATCTGACAATCCTTCCAGCCTGTCTAATAACAACCGACCATATATTGAACCACTTGACCCGCCAAGGCCTACAATGAGTTTATGCATATCTTTGCGCTGTTCCAAATAGCAATATAATGCCTATTCTCAAGTATTGTTTGTTTGCCTTACTTCTAGTCCTTACCCAAAGCGCCACCAGCCAGGAGGTCAATTGGATGACCTGGGAGGAAGCTGCAAAAGCCATTGAAAAACAACCCAGGAAAGTATTTGTAGACGTGTATACGAATTGGTGTGGATGGTGTAAAAAAATGGATGCTACCACGTTCAAAGATCCAACGATCGTTGAAGAACTCAATTCGAAGTTCTATGCCGTAAAACTCAATGCCGAACAGAAAGAAAGCATATTCTGGAAGGGGGAGGAATTTAAGTGGGTGGCAGGAGGCAGAGATGGGATCAATAAACTGGCTCATGATCTGCTCGACGGGCAATTGTCCTACCCTACCTATGTAATCCTGGATGCTGAATATAGCCGGATCCTGATTTCACCAGGTTATATGGAATCTCCTATGCTCATGAAGGAACTCAAGTTTGCCGCAGAAGAGCATTACAAAACCGTGAGTTGGGAAACTTTTAAAGAAAAAAGTAAATAGGATATAGGAGATAGGACGCAGGAGATAGGGAAATGAAGATTGAAAAATGATCCCCTGCTCTATGCTCTCTGCCTTATGCTCTATGCTCATTCCAAGTGGAGGAGTATATTTGCAGTCCTTAAACCGGCTCCATAGCTCAATAGGATAGAGCAACGGTTTTCTAAACCGTAGGTTCCAGGTTCGAGCCCTGGTGGAGTCACTACTTTTTTTAACCAACCCGCATCGCCGTGCCCTTGCCACAAATAGACCCTGGAGATGTCAGAATTGAACCCAGCTGGAAGGAGCATTTAGGCACAGAATTCTCAAAACCGTATTTCGCACTGATCAAGCGTTTCCTGGCTGAAGAAAAAGCACTAGGAAAGATCATCTACCCTCCTGGACCCCTAATTTTCAATGCATTTGATAAAACGCCTTTTGACAAAGTCAGGGTAGTGATCATCGGGCAAGATCCCTACCATGGACCTGGGCAGGCGATGGGACTTTGTTTTTCAGTTCCCGAACAAATCCCGGTACCGGCATCTTTGAAAAATATCTATAAAGAATTACAAAGGGATACCGGGTTTGTTATCCCTAACCATGGAAACCTTTCGTCGTGGACGCACCAAGGTGTATTTCTTCTAAATGCGATCCTGACAGTAGAAAAAAACAATGCCGGTTCACACGCTAAGATTGGGTGGCATCTTTTTACCGATGCTGTTATCAAAACGTTGTCCGATCATCGGACTGGCCTTGTTTTCCTTTTGTGGGGAAACTATGCTCGTTCAAAGAAAGTCCTGATTGATCCTGCAAAACATACGATCCTTGAAGCCGCCCACCCTTCCCCGTTGGCAAGAGATGCCTTTAAAGGTTGCGCCCACTTTTCGAAAACGAATGCCCTATTTTTAACAAGAGGTGAAACACCTATAAACTGGTCACTCCATGAATAGCACTTTTTTTCAACGACTTCAGACCCTTGCTGCGATAACCGGTGTTTTGGGTGTAATCATTGGTGCCTTTGGAGCACACTTTCTGAAATCAAGACTCGATGCGACCAATCTCGAAACTATCAAAACAGGAGTTTTATACCTGTTCATCCATACACTTGCCGCCTTGTTGGTTTGCGTCATGGCCCAACGACAACAGATTCCTGGCAGATGGCTTAAATTATCCGGAATTGGCTTTTTAGCCGGGATAGTCATGTTTTCAGGTTCTCTGTTTATCATTTCCACGAGGAGTCTTACTGACTTTCCTGCATCATCCATTGGATTTGTAACACCTCTTGGAGGTTTAAGCTTTATCCTGGGCTGGCTGTTTTTGCTTTTGCATTCAAGAGCTAAGTAATTCGGATACGGTCTAAATATTAGCCGGAATGCTGTCTACATTATAAAATTCTCTATATTTCGGCACTGAAAACGATTAACCCACAACAATTCAAAACAATATCACAAAACTAAAAAAACAGGTTATGAAAAAAATCTCTTTACTTTTCTCATTCATGTTTCTACTTGCCTTATCACACGAAGTGCAAGCACAAAATTATTCGAAAGCGATTGGTCTTAGATTTGGATATCCTTTCAGTATCGACTATAAGTTCTTTACTGGTGGACCCAAAGCTATTGAATTGTATGCAGGCACGCGTTACGATGGATTTACCGTCGGCGGTATGTTTGAAATACACAAACCATTTACCGATGTAGATGGACTTATGTGGTACTACGGTGCTGGTGCACTTGTCTCTTTCTACTCTTATTATGAAGGTGATAATGAAACCAGTTTTGGTATCAATGGTGTCATTGGTCTGGATTATACATTTCCGGATGCACCCTTTAACTTGAGTCTTGACTTCATGCCGGCGTTCATGTTCGGTGGATATTATGACGGTTACGAAAGCTGGGGAGGATTATCAGCAAGGTATGTGTTGAACTAGAATCATTCAACTTACGACAAATCAAAAAAGGCTGTTCCTTACCGGAACGGCCTTTTTTTTCTGCACAAGCGATCGCTTGTGAGTATGTAAGAGAGTAAGACAGTGAGAAAGTAAGAGAACGTGAGAAGCGTGAGAAACGTAAGAACGTAAGAACGTGAGAACGTGAGAACGTGAGAAGCGTGAGAAGCGTGAGAAGCGTGAGAAGCGTGAGAAGCGTGAGAACGTGAGAACGTGAGAACGTGAGAGGTAACGGGTGTGAGAGGTGTGAAAACGTTATGCTGAATGCGCAAATTGAAATTTGCTGACGCGCATACTTCGACCTTCTAATCTCAACCTTGTGCTACAGCTCAGCAACCGCGTAAGTAAACTTACGCTTAACAATTGTCGATGATCATATGCAAGCTTTGCTTGCATATGATCGGGTCACTATTATTGACTTTGTCTATTGCCTATTGCTTATTGACTATTTTCAATTGTCAATTGTCAATTGTCAATTGCTATTTGAAACCTCAGTCTTCGTTTTCTCCTTGCCCTCCCGCTTTATGGCTTCGCAACATAGCGGGATCTTCGCTGAGCTTCGACTTGCTTCCTCGCCCTTACCCTCAGCCTTCGCCTTACCCTCAGCCTTCGCCTTAGCCTTCGCCTTCGCCTTCGCCTTAGCCTTAGCCTTACACATTAAGGTTCCCTTAATGCTTGTTAACTGATTCTTACGAAACGTTGCCACAACTGCGTGCGTCATCCTTACAACAAAAACAAGCAGCCATGACAACGAATCTAACAACCCGAATGGTAAGAACCGGAGCTACTGTTCTGTTCAGCACAATGCTCAAACTAGGACTTGCGCAATCCACAATAACTGCACATGTTGGAGCAGGACCGACTAATGTTGAAGTAAACGGATCAGGTATTATCAACCTTGTAGATCCTTACATCAAACCAATCACTCAGTTCACTGCAGGCATTCAATATGAAAAAGCGCTATCAAGGCAACTCGCTTTTCTTACAGGTGCACAATACACAACAAGAGGCTTTAGCATGCATGAAGAATTCAATATTGGAATCATCGGAATCGATGTGCCGATAAACGCGGAACTACAAACAAAATTGAGTTATATAGAAACTCCTCTGATGCTCAAATATTATTTCACTGAAAGTGGCGTCTCTCCATACATCAAAGCAGGTGCCTCAGGTGCATATGCGTTGGATGGAAAGATCACACCTAAGTTGAACGCAATCATTCCATGGTCACTTCCAACCATTCCCTTAAACCTGGATGATGACATCTATAACCGGTTTGATGTTTCAGCTGTAGTGGGAGCTGGAGTGAATATACCTGTAAGTAATGCAGGAGCTATTCAGTTTGACTTGACTTACAGACATAGCCTGAATGATATGCTCCATGACAATCTAACAGATATCAGCATTAAGTCAAATGGATTTTCTGCAGGGATAGGCTATACGATAAGATTCTAAACGGTTTCATTCATTTCATATTGAGCTTTAGGTGCATTGGAAATCCGATGCACCTATTTAATTAATCTATCAATATGGAAAATGAAAAAGGATAAAAAAGCGAACGACTAAGTGACTAAGGTAGCACCTCAACTTCGTCTTCTTCTTTGCGGCGATTATTTCTCCACCAGATGTATCCAAAAGTACCGATAAGGGTGTAAGGTAAGGCAAGCATGTACAGGATTCCTGTATTTAAACCTTTTCCTGTAGTTCCACCATTTCTCAGATTCGATTCCGCAGACATTTTACACATCGGGCATTGGGCATTGGCGTCAATACCAGAAAGCATCCCGATGATGACGAGGATAAGGATAAACAAATATCGTTTCACCTTATTCATAAGGGCAAAATTAAGCCAAAAAGATATACTATCGGCAAGGAAGCAGAAATAAATAAACCAATGGACCAGTCGCGGCTACATAAAGCCACACGTAAAACACCCATTTTGAGAGCCTGACATGTTTTTCCACCTCAAGGAAATATCCCCGGATAAAGGTCAGGAGGATAAAAGGAAGGCTTAAGCCTGCCAGGATGATATGGCTGAATAAAACGAAATAGTACACGGTCTTCATCAAGCCTTCCTTGCAGTAAGGTATTTCCTCATTTGTAAAATGGTACCCAACGTAGGATAAAAGAAATCCTGCAGAAAGCCCCATTGCTATGTAAATACTCTTTCGATGCGCTTCAATCCTTTTGTTCTTTATATAGTAGAGTGCAAAAAGGAGCGCAATCGTAACCCCCGTATTAAATAATGCATTCAGGCCTGCGAGAAAACTCAAATCGGTCTCCAATGGAATTTTAACCCGCCGCATCAGGCCAACAAGTAACCAAACCACGATAGTGATGACCCAGGCTACCCTATCAAATTGTTTCATACGAGGTTGTATTTCCTGGCTCATTTCTTATCACCTCTTTTTAGTTCGACTTTCTCCTGTCGATCACGCGGTAGCAAAAGTGACATATGCTCTACCAGAATCCGTTTCTCGTCCTTGGTGTTGATACTATAATAACTTCTGATAATTCCCTTTCGGTCTACAAGGGCGAAGGGTTTATCTGCCGGCCAGTCAGTCCTGAGCAAGGTGCATAAATCAATAGAATCTGTGCATGGAATGACATACCAGTTTTTCAAGCCTTGAGACGTGGTGCCTGCCGCATTTGAGCCGCAAGTATCCACCTGGATAATCCTTGCCTTATTGGTTTCCTTAAACTGTTTGTAGATCACCTCCAGCACTTCCTTCTCATCTGCATCTTGCGAAGAGCAGGGAGCAAAACTGACAATGGACACATATCGAGCCAGGCTGTCGGTATCAAAAACATGACCATCTGATAGCAAATACTTTCCTGTGGGAAATGGAGTTGTTCCACTCATGACTTCCTGGGCTTTTCTACGCCAATCAAGTCCAGACTGGAGATAATACCAGGAAACGAAAGGAAGCAGGAAAAGAATTAAAACAACTGTTATGACAAACTTCCTGGACATCCCGTCAGCATTAATTTATTGAAAGAAGATCAACTTACCATGAAAACTAATCACTTCATTCATGGGTGTGTCGTATAAATACCAGGACGACTCAAAAGACCTGGCTGCCTACTTAGATAGCTCCGTCTTTGATCGATCGTGCACAGTCTGACGATTGCCTTTCCATGCATTTCCTTCATAAAGGAAGGCGATAACCGCCCAGATCAGCAGGCACACAGGCAATAATACACTCAACATAAGTCCTTTTGCTTCATACTTCATGTGCATAAATTCAAAAACAATGAGGTAGGCTTTATACAAACTCATCGCGATCATGAGTGTGTTCATGAGGATTTTCGGAGCATGGTAACCTTCAATAATATACCCTTTGCCAGTGAGTGCTATCAATACTTCGATAACGGTGACGATGGCGAGAATAACGATGGTTTTGAGTGCTATTTTCTTTGCAAATGTATACTCGTGAGCCATTATATTTTCTGTTTAATTCTTTCGCTTAAATGATTTATTCAATTGTCCTTGTGCGCTTAGAGCAGATAAAATACAAGGAATACAAAAACCCAAACAAGATCCACAAAGTGCCAGTACAAACCGATTTTCTCCACCATTTCATTTCCGTTACGACGAGCCACATAAATACCACTCAGTACATTGATCATAATGATGAGTAAGAAGCAAACCCCTGAAAAAACGTGGAAACCGTGGAAACCAGTAATAAAAAAGAATAAAGCTCCGAAAGCTTTGGGCCCGAAACTTTCATGTTTGGTAAGCCCTGCATTTTCGCCATCTGAGACTAAGTACTTCCTGTGAACATATCCTCTCTCATCCACAAACGCGTCCGGATAATCTCCTGGAGCGGCGTAAGCGTGGCCACCATGGCCTGCTTCTTCTGAATGAGCAGCATCTCCTGCGTGATCAGCATTTTCTCCATGTGCGGCAGCATCTCCGTGTCCAGCTTCTTCTCCGTGCGCAGGAGCTGCATGATGATCAGCAGCAAAAGTTGCTTTGTGCATCAAGTATGTTGAACCAGCGTTAAAAGTTTCGCCGGACTCTTTGCCATCTGCTCCAAGGTAAATTCCTGATTCAGTATGTGTACCAAAAGGGTTGGTGGTGACGCTCATGTGCTCCTTGCCAATCAGTGTTGTCCACTCCCAAGCCTGGCAACCTAAGAAGCCTAAACCGCCTAAGATGGTAAGTCCCATCCAAATCGCCACACCTCTCCGGTTTTCACGATGTCCTTCCTGAACAGCCCTGATCATGGTGTAGGAACTAAACAGCAGGACGAATGTCATCAAGGTTACAAACAACAGTGGGTGATGCCCTTCAAGGAAAGGAAATGTACTGAACACATAATCCGGTACTGGCCAACTCGGCATACTGAAGCGCAATGTTCCATAAGCAATAAGGAAGCCTGCAAACGTAAAGGCATCTGATAAAAGAAAGTACCAGATCATTAGTTTGCCATAACCCACTTTGAACGGATATTCCGCTCCATCCCAACTGGCGTTTGCCGTACTGTCGTGGCTTGTATGTGTCTTGTCTTGAGTATCTGTTGCCATTTATTTAAGAGTAAATCATTGGATCAAGAGAAATAAAAAGAGGTATAACCAAAGGAAATCCACAAAATGCCAGTAATGCAATACCAGCTGAAATCTCCTCCTTCTTTTTTCAGTTACTTTATAAGTCAGGGTAAAAGCATGCGCAACAGCGACTGTGAGTGCGAATAAACCCCCAATAACATGTGCAGCATGTATACCTGAAATCACATAGAAAAATGAACCGCCTGGATTGCCGTCCAGTACGACACCAATCGAGTACAAAGCATTCCATCCCTGGTATTGCATCACAATAAACATGATGCCCAAAATCAAACTCAGGGGAAGTAATGCTTTATATAAAGTTTCCTTTCCATTTCTGAATGCCCAGTAGCTTCCATGAAGTGTAAGACTACTGAACAGTATAATACCGGTACTATAATAAAACACATCAGGAATCCGAAACTCAAGCCAGTTACCTGCAGCTTGTCTAACCAGGTAAGCACTAGTCAATGCACCGAACATCATAGCGATACTGCCCAATGCTGTCCATAAGGCAAACAAAGGGGCATAGAAAGCTCTCTTGGATTTCTGTTCAATCATGCCGGTACTTACACCTGTATTCAAAATCTTTTGCTTGTTCAAATTAGTTCATACCCCACCATAGCACCATAAGGGCCAATGGAAGGAAAATAAAAGATGAAAACATCAATGCCCGTGCACTGGGTTTATCAAACTGTTTGTAAAACTTCCATGCCTTCCACATAAAAAATGCGGACACCAGGGTCAAACCAACAGCTCCAACAACTGTAATCAATCCCATCAAAAAACCGATCAGGATCACAGGAAATAACAAGCCTGTATAAACGAGGGCCTGTGTTCCTAGCCTTGTATCTATCTGTCCATCTTCTTCCGGTAAAAGTTTATATCCTGCATTACGGTACTGATCATAAGACAAAAATCCAATAGACCAGAAATGAGGGAATTGCCAAATAAACTGAATAGCGAATAGAAACAGTGCTGCTGATGTGATCACACCATCATGGGCTATCATTCCAATCATCACTGGTAATGCACCTGGTATTGCTCCAACTAATACTGCCACTGGACTATATCGTTTCAGTGGTGTATAAATGAACGCATATGTTACAAGCGATAATGTACCCAGGAATGAAGTCAACGGATTGAGCAGGGCAAATAAAACTATACCTACAAGGCTGCAAACTCCGGCGAGCACCAACGCAGAAGAAGAACTCCATCTTTTAGCGGCAAGTGGTCGATTAGCAGTACGTTCCATCATCCGGTCATAATCTGCTTCTAAAATTTCATTTAGAATATTTGCAGCAAACGTGATGAGGAATCCACCGACAGCTAATATGATAAATGGAATAAGCCGTATATCCCCTCCTGCTGCGATGCCATAAGCAACGAGAGAAGAGAATACAACAAATGTGCTAAGCCGGAACTTAACCAGGAGTTCGAAATCCTGGATCCAGTCCCTGAACGTAACAGATGCTGTCCTGACTTGTGCTTGTTCTTTAGCGCGCATTAATGATCGTGTGCTTCTGCTTTTTCTTTATCGGTCAGCGGCATATGCTGCTGTATAAAATCCTTATCTGCACCTTCCTTGCTATAATCATATGCCCATCTGTGTACAGTTGGGAGATTACCTGGCCAGTTACCGTGACCGGCCTTTATAGGTGTTGTCCATTCGAGTGTATTAGCACCCCATGGATTCTGTGTAGTCATCTTGCGGCCGAACCAGATGCTATGGAAGAAATTGAAAACAAAAAGCAACTGTGCAGCAAATACAATAATTGCTGCTACTGTGATAAATTGATTCAATCCTGCAAAGTGACTGAATGCATCGAAAGTGTCAAACCTGTAATAACGACGAGGCACTCCAGCCATCCCCGTGTAGTGCATTGGCCAGAAGATAGCATAGGCACCAATCATTGTAATCCAGAAGTGAACACGGCCCATCGTCTCATTCATAAAACGACCATACATTCTTGGGAACCAATGGTAGACACCCGCAAACATTCCAAAGAATGCAGCAATACCCATCACGATGTGGAAGTGCGCAACTACAAAGTAAGTGTCATGAAGTTGTATATCGATAGCAGAGTTACCAAGGAATATCCCTGTAAGACCACCTGAAATAAACATCGATACAAACCCGATCGCAAATAACATTCCGGACGTAAATCGAATGTTTCCTTTATACAATGTCGAAATCCAGTTGAATACTTTAACAGCTGAAGGAACTGCAATAATCAATGTGAAAATGACGAAGAAGTTCGAAATGAATGGGTTAACACCAGACATAAACATGTGGTGAGCCCAAACTATAAATGATAAGAATCCAATAGCCAGGATGGAATACACCATCGCCTTGTATCCGAAAATAGGTTTCCTTGCGTGAACAGATAATACTTCACTGGTAAGACCCATCGCTGGAAGTATGATGATATATACTTCAGGGTGACCAAGGAACCAAAATAAGTGCTGATAGAGAATAGGGCTACCTCCGACATTCTCAAGTGCATGGCCATTGACAAATATCTCACTGAGATAAAAACTGGTACCCATTCCACGGTCGAACATCAACAAGAAAAAACCTGAAACCAATACAGGGAATGAAAGAATACCAAGGATTGCAGTTACAAGAAGTGCCCAAACGGTCAAAGGCATACGCCAGAGACTCATTCCTTTTGTGCGGAGGTTAAGTACAGTAGTCACGTAATTGATACCCCCGAGTAAAACAGAAACCACAAAGAAAGTTAGACTCACAAGCCACAGGGTCATACCTGCGCCGGATCCCGAACTTGCTTCAGGTAAAGCACTCAAAGGTGGATAAGCTGTCCAACCACCGGCGAATGGACCTGTGCTCAGGAATAAGGAAATAAACATGACCACACTGGCAAGGAAAAAGAACCAATAGGAAAGCATGTTCAAGAATGGAGAAGCCATATCCCTGGCTCCTACCTGGAATGGAATAAGGAGGTTAGCAAATGTTCCGCTCAATCCTGCCGTCAAAACGAAAAACACGATGATGGTACCGTGCATCGTCACCAATGCGTAATAAAATTCAGGATTCAATGCTCCTACCCCGGCTTCATTGATCGTGATCCACTTGCCAAGCAATGGCTTTAACCATGCTAAGCTATCATCCGGGAAACCTAATTGAAGGCGGAAGATGATACTCATTCCTGCCCCGATAATTGCCCAGAAGATCCCGGTGATCAGGAATTGCCTGGCAATGATCTTATGATCCTGGCTAAAGATATAATGTGTGATAAAATTTGACTGAAACTTATCACCATGATGATGCTCATGGAAATGATCATCATATCCTTGCTCGCGGATCAGAACATCGGTTTCATGCTGCTGTGAAGAGGACATAGTGTCTTTTATTTATTGGAAATAATTCTAAATTCTGTTCTTCTATTCTTCTGACGTCCTGCGTCAGTATCGTTGGTATCTGCCGGTTTGGTTGAACCGTAGCCTACCGCGTTCAATCGTCCTCCGCCAACTCCTTTGGCGACAAGGTATGCCTTAACAACATCTGCACGTTGTTGGGAAAGGGTCCGGTTTGCTGCTGGATCACCTATATTATCTGTATGACCGCTTATCTCAATGACGAGTTGAGGATATTTATTCAGAATTTCAGCAAGGTCATTCAACTGGTATTGCGACTCTGCTGTCAAAGTATTTACAGCAGTCTCAAACTGAACATAATCGAGGCGAATGGTTTTAAGGGTAGCTTCTTCCGCAGGAGTCATCGGGACACCTGAGTCTACCAATGCTTTCTCCACGGAAAGGTTAAGCGCTTCGCGGTGACTGGAAATTTCGACATCAAGTAATTTCCCTTTATTAGGATCGCTGTCTTTTCCACGGATGGTCGACAAATAATAGGATTGCTGCTTAGCTAACCATGCATCATACTCCTCCTGGGTTACGACACGAACAATCCTGCGCATACTGTAGTGACTCTTTCCGCATAATTCTGCGCAAGCGAGTTCATAATTAAATTCTTCCCAAAGCATTTTGCTTTCTGGATCGCTTGGATCCTTTGGTTTATTATACTCCGGATAATTCCTCAATTCATCACGATATTGCTCGGTTGTTTTTTCAGGTGTAAATACAAAGTAAGTTGGTAAGCCTGGAACAGCATCCATTTTAACCCTGAAATGAGGAAGATAAAAGTTGTGCAATACATCCCTGGCAATAATTCGTACCCGAACTTTTTTACCGACTGGCAACCAGAGTTCATCAGGATGGAAGTCATCAAAATTACCTGGATCAGTCCATACCTGACCCAATGGATTTTCAGCAGTTATCTGTTTATAATCGCGGGAACCGAGGACACCATCTGCACCGGGATAGCGTAAGTGCCATGCAAACTGGTAACCTGTAGCTTCGATTTCAATGTGATCATCTCCTTCTGCTACATCAGCCATTACTGTATTCCATGCTAACAGACCTTTGATGACAAGAAACGTCATGACAACCGCCGGAATAGCTGACCATACAACTTCAAGTGTATTGTTGTGCGCCCAGTGTGTAGCTTTTGATCCTTTTACTTTCTTATATCTCCAGGCAAAATAGAATAACGCGATATGCGTCAGCACGAATACAATACCCGTAAACAACAAGGTCACATTGAACAGGCTATCTAATGTAGCACCGTGTGCTGAAGCGGATTTATGCGGGCCGTAACCCATCATGTAATTCTTCCAGGCATACGCGGAAACAATACAGAATCCTATCAACCCGATCCCAAAGAGGAGCATAATCCTGCCCTGACCGCGGTTGGTCCTTTCTTCGACTTCTTCTTCGCCACGTATCCGGGCATACATCTCTGACAGTTTGCTGATCTGTAGCATTACAATCACCAAAAGCAGAATACTTAATCCAATAATCAAAGCAGTCATTTGCTATTTCGCTTTAAATACTTCTTTCAAATAATAAACGCAATCCACACCACCTATTACGTATGGTGAGATACACTTTCCATCAAGTATGGGTCCCTTCTTGGCAACAAACTGGCTTTTTCGAGCCTGTTGAATACAAAGAAGAAAAAGAGTCCAAGGAATCCTATAAATGTTCCGATCTCAAGGAATCCCGGTAGTGAAAATCCAGGAGTAAATCCATCAGTATGACCTGCACCTTCCCCTACATGTCCTGCAAGTTCATGTGCGGTGTGAATAATACCCGGCTTCAGCATCAGGAAGAAATCCAACCAATGACTGAAAACCAACACACAGGAAATGAAAATCAAGGTTCCGTATTTACGCTTCGTGTCATTCCTCAACAGTACTAAAAACGGCAGTACGAAATTGAGCCCGATGTTGAGATAAAACAACACCGGATATTGATGAAGACGAGTATGATAATAAATGGTTTCTTCAGGAATGTTACCGTACCAGATCAACATGAACTGAGAGAACCACATATATGTCCAGAAAATACTGAAAGCAAACATGTATTTACCCAAGTCATGCAAGTGCTCAATAGTGACTAATGGGAAATAACCTCTCACTTTTAAAGTGATCAACGTGATAATGGTTAGGGCAATCATGGTGACCATGAGACTGACAGAAGAATACCAGGCAAACAAAGTACTATACCAATGTGCATCCACTGACATCACCCATTGCCAAATCATAGCTGCGCTTGAAAAACCGATGATAGGCATTGCTGCTGCACCCCATATCCTCAACTTCTTAGCATGCGTAAAATTGGTATCCCCGTTTGTATCCTCATCTACTGAAAGTGCACGAATGCGTGTGGCCAATAAAATCCACAGACCCATAATGATCATCCCGCCGAAAGTGTACCATCCTTTATTGAGGAATGAACTCTTACCCGTAAGGATCTCATCACCTTCAACAGATTTGGCATCCGCCCAATGATAAAGATGATGCCAACCTCCCCATATCCCTATGGCAATAATGGTCATCAGGAAAAACCCGACAATTAGGAATAAAGAATAGGCTTCCCATACTCTTTTAAAAATGGTATGCCAACCAGACCATGCGGTAATCTTTGCTGCAATCAGGAATAGGCCCATCAAAGCAACACCGGTAAAGAAAACCGAATTGTGCAGCAAATTTGACCAAAACCGGGTATGGAATTGATCATCTCCCATATAGGTAATGACCAAGGAGATAACACCAATCAGCATCATAATGCCGAGCAGTGTTTTTTGTCTTGTTTCGAATATAAACTGATTCATATCTGTTGTAGTCGATTCGGTCCCTGATTAATGTTTATTCGTTTGATGCTCTTCTGCACCACCATGTCCGTGGGCAGTTGTATCCGCAGCCGCTGGAGCTACCTCTTTTACCATAGATGATTCGAAAACAACCCATGGAGTAGCCTCGTCGTTAAATGTGTTGGATGAAGCGGAATACACCAGCTTTTTGGATTGTGCCTGCATGGAACGGATGTAATGGATTACTTCCCAACGTTCCTCGTAGTTTAACTTGTCTGCATAAGAACCCATCACGTTTTTGCCATGCATAATGCCATGATAAAAACGTCCAACATTAGAATTGACAAAAGTGTCAAGCATGAAGTTAGCAGGAGCTGCAGGATATACGCCAGCCACAATTCCTTTAGCAGGATCTTCTTCACGAACGAGATAACCTAAACCATCTCCTTTTTCACCATGGCAGATACCACAATAGATATTATAAAGTGCTTTGCCTTTGGCAAGTCCTTTTTCTGTTATTGGAAATGGATTTTGAGTGATTTCCTTGGTAGCTCTTGCACGGTCTTCTTCAGTGTCTTTATAATAGTATGGTACACTACCATTTGCAGGAATTGCCATAGTGCCATCTCCTACTCCATTAAACCCATCGAAAGCGCTTAACCTGGCAAGAGGATCTGCTGCATTGGCTACTGATATCTGGCCTCTCGCAACTGTTCCTTCAACACTAGTACGTGGAAAAGCGAATTTTTTATACTCGGCTTCGGTTCCCCAACGATTATAATAATAGAAATCATAGAGGTTGGCTTCGTAACCGGTGGTATGCGTCATGTCCGGCATGAATTCATGGCCGGTGCGGTCGCCTTTAGCTGGTGAACAAGCTACCAGCAGACCTAAGCATGAAATGATCGTAAAATATGTCGTTTGCCTCATGATCAGATAGTCTTCGTTTCTACCAGACTGGCTCCGGTATTGGTGAAAAAATTCCTGAGCTTGTCGACCTGGTTGTAATCCAGTCCGTCAGTCTCGAAAGCAATACAGAATTTATCATCAGTGATACTTGGATGAATGATTGTGTTCTGAATGCCAGGTCCCTGTCCGTTGATGACATAAAATGTCACTACCATGCCTATAGATGCGAACAATACGGTCAACTCAAACGTAATCGGAACGAATGACAAAATCGGCCAGTAAGGTTTACCCCCATAGATCTGTGGCCAGTCGCGAGTAAAAATCCAGGACATGCCAAGGAATGCAGTCAGGGTACCCATCATCCCGTATACAAAGCCTCCGATGTGCAACCTTGATTCAGCAAGGCCTAACAAAGGGTCTAACCCGTGTACAGGAAATGGCGTCAATACATCCATGATCTGAAGATGATCTGCATTGGCTTTTATAATCGCCGACTTGAGATCTTCTTCGTCATCGTATAACCCGAAAATGATATTTTTTTCACTTTGCTTCATGATCTATTGGATCACTTATGATTGAATAGTTAAATCGTTTAATGATGGTCGTGTGCAGCATGTGAATCATGCCCCGCAACCTGTAATTCAGTATTACCACTTTCTACTTGTTGGAATGTTGTTTTTGCATTTGGCTTAGCATACTGATCACCAGCATTTTTAAGAATATGCTTGATCTCAGCAATAGCTACTACCGGTGCAACACGTACGAAGATGAGGTAGAACGTGAAGAATATACCCAACGTACCAATGTAAATACCAACCTCTACTATTGATGGAACATAGAAACTCCAGCTTGATGGGAGGTAATCCCTGGCAAGTGTAGTTGCAATAATTACAAAGCGCTCAAACCACATCCCGATGTTCACAAATATGGACATGAAGAATGTCATGGTCACATTGCGTCTGATCTTTTTGGACCAGAACAACTGTGGCGATAACACGTTACAAGTCATCATTCCAAAGTATGACCACCAATATGGACCAAGTGCCCTATTAAAGAAAGCAAACTGCTCATAGATATATCCTGAGTACCATGCGATAAACAACTCTGTCAGGTAAGCTACCCCAACAATGGTCCCTGTAACAAGAATAACCTTGTTCATCGATTCGATGTGACCTATTGTAATGTAGTCCTGGAGGTTCAACACCTTACGGGTGATTACCATCAGCGTTTGTACCATTGCAAATCCAGAGAAAATAGCTCCAGCAACGAAATATGGAGGGAAGATCGTGGTGTGCCATCCCGGGATCACTGAGGTAGCAAAGTCAAAACTTACAATCGTGTGTACAGAAAGTACAAGCGGTGTAGCAAGACCAGCAAGCACCAATGAAAGTGCTTCATGACGCTGCCAGTGTTTTGCAGCTCCCGTCCAACCAAAAGCAAGGAATGTATAGAGTTTCTTTCTGAATCCTTTTGCCCTGTCTCTCACGGTTGCGAAATCCGGTACAAGACCTGTATACCAGAAGAGCAATGAAACGGTGAAGTATGTTGAAATCGCGAATAAGTCCCAGAGCAATGGTGAGTTAAAATTCGGCCACAATGGACCCCTTGTGTTTGGGTAAGGGAAGAAATAAAACACTACCCAAATTCTACCTACGTGAATCATTGGGAATAAGGCCGCACAGATTACCGCGAAAATCGTCATCGCTTCTGCAGCACGGTTTACACCAGTCCTCCATTTCTGGCGGAACAATAAAAGAATAGCTGAGATAAGGGTACCTGCGTGACCAATACCGATCCACCAAACGAAGTTGGTAATGTCCCAACCCCATCCAATGGTCCTATTAAGTCGCCAAGTCCCGATGCCAACCCAGATCGTAATGAGGATGCAAATGACCCCAAAAGTCAACGCACTTAAGGCTACAATAAAAGCCAGTGTCCATGCCTTGCTGGGTGCCCGTTCCGTTGGGGAACATAAGTCTTCCGTAATCTGATGATACGTCTTATGCCCATGTACTAACGGTTCTCTTATCGGTGATGTAGGTCCTGAACCCATATGTTATTGTCTATTGATAATAGGTTTGTCTAAGTTCCTGTTACGATTATGCATCTATACCTTCAGCCTTATTAATCACACGGGCCTGGTAATTAACGGCAGACCTTGTGTTGACTTCTTCCAGCACGATGTAGTTGAGTGGAGAAGCTAATTTTTTACTTAGATCTCCTTCTTCATTATTCATATCTCCAAATGTGATCGCTCCTGTAGGACAAGCTGTCTGACATGCCGTTTTAACATCAGCATCTCTCAACAACCTGTCTTCTGTTTTAGCTCTCAGTTTTCCTTCCTGGATTCTTTGTACGCAGAAACTGCATTTTTCAATCACCCCTCTTGACCTTACAGTCACATCCGGATTCAATACCATCCTGGTGAGATTATCTGCACCGTAAGGGATGTCATCTGTTTCTGATTTCAGACCAAGATCTGGTTCATTGATTGGCCAAAGATCCGCTGCTGTATAATCAAGCCAATTGAAACGGCGTACTTTATATGGGCAGTTGTTAGCACAGTATCTTGTTCCAACACAACGGTTGTAGGCCATTTGATTCAAGCCTTCAGAACTATGGTTTGTCGCGTTAACAGGGCATACGTTTTCGCAAGGTGCGTTGTTGCAATGTTGACACATCAGCGGCTGATAAACAGCACTTGGATTGTCAACATCACCATAATAATAGCGGTCAATTCTCAACCAAGCCATTTCATGGTGTCTGCTCATCTCACGTTTACCTACAACAGGCACATTGTTCTCTGACATACAGGCTACGGTGCAGGCACCACAACCGATACACGCAGTGAGATCAACATGCATTCCCCAATGGTGACCACGAGCATATGTTTGATCGTGACCAGGATAAACTTGTTTAGTATTTAATTGCTGATGATGGTGACGCTCCTCTTGAAGATCTTTGACAAATGTTTCCACGTGATCAAAATGGCTCTTTCGGATAACTGTTCTGTTAACCAAAGAACCCTGGAATCCTTGTCTTACAAGACCATAGGTCATATATACTGTAGCGGCCTCATCTGCATTGATGACTTCCTTTGATTGGCTATCTTCTCCTGTAACACCCATAGTATGGTGATACTGAACGCAGGAAAAATAATCTTCTTCTCCTTGCTTTCCGGATACGGTCACTCCACTTGCATGATATTGAACTAATCCGTCAGCATCTGTACCTATCCAAGGATTTACATTTACACCAACATTGGTTCCTGCACGACCAGTAACTGTTCGTCCATACCCGATAGCAAGTGCAAATGAATCTGGTGTTTGGCCGAATTGTTTTACGACTGGAACTTTGATTGATTTATCTCCGAGTTTAACTTCAGCGAGATCACCATCTTCAAGATTTTCATGTGCAATAAACTTCCTTGTACCATCAAAGTAAACAGGAAGAGCGAGATAGTTACCCCATGCGCAACGAGTCACCGGATCAGGCATTTCCTGCAACCAAGGATTGTTTGCATTCTGTCCTGCTCCAATAGCAACGGTTTCCATGAAAGTAATTTCAGTTCCAGTACCTGGTTGAGTTACTTTACCCGCAACGGATGCGAGACTGTCTTTATAGGATGCTCCTGAAGATGCTGGTGCATATGTGTACACGCCATCATGGAGCAATTGATTCCATGAATTAGCAGCACCTGCAACACCAGCCCAACGGGCTTTTAGATATTCGTAATATGGTTGATCACTGGTAAATAATGTGTTCTCACCACCAATCCATTTCAACAAACTCACTTCACGTTGACGAGTGTCAAAAAGTGGAGAAATGGTTGGTTGGATCATACTGACATGTCCGCGAATTGGTTCGGCATCTCCCCATGATTCAAGGAAATGATTTGAAGGGGCAATTGCTTTACACACTGATGAAGTCTCATCAAGATCACCAGAAGTACTAATAGTCAATGCTACTTTGCCCATGGCTTCTGCCAAGCTTGCTCCAAAAGGAAGTTCGTATACAGGATTTGATCCGTATACGATCAGTGCATCCACCTGGCCATTGTTCATAGCGGTCATCAAAGCAGCAACTTTGCTTTCATCACCCTGGCGTTGCATGGAGTATTGTTCCAGGTTTACTGTAGTGCCTTCATTACCGAGCAAATGATTGATCGCACATACTAGGCTCTGTTCAGCTATATTATTTGTACCACACACTATCAAGCTTTCACCTGGTGCTTTCAATAACTCATCAGCTGTTTTATCAATAGATTCTGCAAGCGATGCGCTTAACTCAGGTCCGGAGAAAGCAGCAGCACCTTTAGCTGAAGCAATCTTGTTGTATAACCTGGTGATTACTGCACCGGCTTCACTTGGTTTGATACGAATGCGATTGTCTGCATTTGTTCCAGTCAGGGACATGTAGCTTTCGATCTGGATATGCCTTGACATTTTAGCTGTCTTTGGGTCAACAATTTTGCGACCTGCAGCATATTGGTTGGCAAATTGTGCCGGAGAAATCCATGTTCCAAGAAAGTCAGCTTGAATACTGACGATCACTTTTGCTTTATCAAAATGATAACCCGGTACCATCGCAACACCGTACATCAATTCATTTGCACGAAGAATAGCAGCGGAAGAAACAGGGTCATAAATTGCAACAGTGGTATTTGGGTATTTTGTTTGAAAGTCTTTGACAACTTGTTTCTCTGTCGGACTCAACATAGAATGTGACAGGATCGCAATTTTACTTTCTGGCTTGAGTGCACCGGCCATCATTTCGTCAATCTGCTGCCATGTTGCGGCTTCAAATTTGCCTTCTGCATTCTTGACTTGCGGTGACTTGAACCTATGTGTATCATATAAGCCAAGGACTGCGGCTTGGGCCCTGGCGGATGTACCACCTTTGTTGACCATAGACAATTGGTTGCCCTCAACCTTGATTGGACGACCTTCCCTTGTTTTTACAAGGACACTACAGTAGTCACCATCTTGAACAAATGAAGTTGCGTAATAATTAGCCACACCTGGCACCATGTCATCTGGTTTGGTGACATAAGGAATGGCTCTCTTCAATGGAATTTCGCAACTGGCAGCAATCGTAGCAGCACTGACGCTAAAGCCGAGATATTTCAGAAAGTCTCTGCGACCAGTAGGTGCAGATGCAAATGAAGCTCCTTGCGCAAGCATAGCGGAGACAGATGCATCAGGCATTTCCTGCCGGGCAAGCTCTATAAATTTATCTTCACGGGCCAGGTCTTCTGATCCAATCCAAATATCACTGTATGTTTTCTGATCTTTCATGATCTAAAATGAGTTCTGATGGTCGTTGATTCCGATGATTTCTGCAATGATGATCAATAATGGCATTTCTGGCATTCCAGGCCGCCAATATCTTCTACAGTTACTTTTGTTCTTTGGCCTTTGGCTATAGCCTCGTGGTATTGCTGGTAGGTCTTGTAGTATTCGCTTCCTTCAAATTTCACCTCCGTTTCCCTGTGGCAATTAATACACCAGCCCATTGAAAGTGGAGCGTATTGGTAAAGGACATCCATTTCCTGCACCTTTCCATGGCACTGCTGACATTCGAGCTTGCCTATATTGACGTGTTGAGAGTGGTTGAAGTAGACGTGATCAGGGAGCATATGGATGCGTGTCCACTCTATTGGTCCTGAAACGGTTTCTTTCAAATCATTTGTCAGTGAACCAGCGATTTCATTCCACTGCTCTTCCACCGTACGCTCTCCTTTTCTATCCAGTGAAGTGAGCGAATTATCCTTCAGGTATGATTCAGCAATCCATTTGGTGTAGATTGCTTTGATTTCATCATTACTGAGTTTGTCATAGTTGTCTATGTACTTATCCGTCATTGGGTCATACCCGATCGACGCAAATACTTTAGTGATTTCCTGAGTACCAAATTGGGAGCCCTTTTCAACGGCCTTGTGGCAGTTCATACAGGTATTGGCACCTGGTATGGAAGCATGTTTACTTCTGCGAGCGCTATCATGGCAGTATTGGCAATCAATCCCCTGGATACCGGCATGCGTAGCATGTGAGAATTTAATCGGTTGCTCAGGTGTATAGCCCTGCTGTCGTCCGAAAGCAATTCCGTTATTGACGGTTGTATAACCACCTAATACCACTAATGCGAAAATCAGGAAACCAATCACACCTTTGCTGGTGAGGGTTTGAAGAATTGTCCGCTGAGGAGGATGAGCTGTGCCATCTTCTGCAGCCACAAGAACGCGGAGATTGTTGATTACCCTGGAAAGGACATATACGACGACTGCCAAAACAACAAAAAGGAAATAGTAAATGAATTGGCTTGGCTTGGCAGGGGCTGCTGCACCTGGAGCTCCCTTAGCCGCAGTTGCTTCAGGTACTTTATTATACTGTTGATCGATGTATAGTAAAACAGAGGCTATGTCATCATCTGTAAAAGCCGGAAATGAATTCATCACCGTTGGCTTGAATTTATTCCAGAGTTCAGTAGCTCGTGGGTGGCCTGAGGCGATCATTGCCTGGGAGTTCCGGATCCACTTATACATGTCTTCTTTTGGATAGATTGCCCACCTTTCTTCAGACCCTCCGAGCGCTGGGCCGGTGAGGTCGTCCTTCATGTTTTTGTTGTGACAGGCGGCACATTGGTTCTGGAACAATGTCTTTCCTGCTTCGGCGGTGGGAGCGGCCGATAAGTTTCCTACAAAAAATATAGAATTAATGACTAGTAGGATGCAGTATTTCAACGAGTTATGGTACATAACAATGGAAGTAGACTCTGATACAATAGCTGATAGTGGTTGCAAAAATAATTAGATAGAAGATTTAACCTGACCGCAATGGGTTTATTTCGTTATTTAGATTGCATCTAAACAATATCGTCGAGAAATCACACGGAAACCCGCGCGGAAATAGGCGGATATGGATGGTAATCAATCAACTGGAAATCGTCGAATCCAAATGAAAAAATGTCGTTTATGCTTGGGTTAATCTTCATCTTCGGTAAGGGTCTTGGTTCCCTGGACAATTGCTCATTGACCTGCTCCAGGTGATCCTGGTAGATATGAACATCGCCAAAGGTGTGTACAAAATCTCCTGGCTCCAGTCCGCAGACCTGGGCCATCATCATGGTCAGGAGGGCATAAGAGGCGATATTGAAAGGCACGCCCAGGAAAACATCTGCTGATCTCTGGTAAAGCTGGCAGCTTAACTTTCCATCGGCTACATAAAATTGAAAGAGACAGTGACAAGGTGCAAGGGCCATTTCTCCAAGGTCACTTACATTCCAGGCAGATACAATAATCCTCCTGCTGTCCGGGTTCGTCTTAATGGCCTTGACTGCTTCGCTGATTTGGTCAATGGTTTGACCATTCGCCCCAGTCCAACTCCTCCATTGGTGGCCATAGACAGGGCCGAGATTTCCATCCTGGTCTGCCCATTCATTCCAGATACGTACTCCGTGCTCCTGGAGATAGGCAATATTGGTATCCCCGTTTAGAAACCAGAGCAATTCGTGGATAATAGATTTGATGTGGAGTTTTTTCGTCGTCATTAACGGAAAACCCTCTTTCAGGTCAAATCGCATCTGGTAACCGAACGTACTAATCGTTCCGGTACCGGTGCGGTCGTTCTTACGAACACCTTGATCCAATATATGGCGTAGGAGATCCTGATAAACCTTCAAACCTGACTAATTTGACGGCTAAGGTAATAAGATATATGAAAATAAATCATATTTGAGAAATGAAGTACTTAGTCACGTGGACTGTATTTGAGTTGTCTTCACTTCTATAAAAGATAAACCGTCAAAAACGAATTGATGATTTAGCGAGGATTATCTTCTGTCTTACCTATTGTGCTTAATGAGCCCCCAGCTACAATAATCTGAGTGCCTGTGAGCACGATTTCTCTTTGCTCAGGAGGAGGAGGTGCTCCATGGAATCCATGTAATAGATAAATATAGATTGTTGAACCTAACCATAGCATCAATCCAACTGCCATAAAAAGGGCGAGACAAAAAAGTAAACTAAATAAAAGACCGTTAAAAAGTTTATTCGTGCCTACATGGAACTCTTGTGAAGCCTTGTTATAAATATGGGCATAAATGCCAGCAAAGACAGTGGTATATAATAGCTTCTCACCAAAATTGTCCATGAATGGAATGGAGGTAGGCCATAAAATATGGAATAGGAAATCAACAATCAAAAACGCAACAATTACGATCAGGGAATTAAGCGCCCAATGGTTTAAAGATTTTGGATTAGTAGTAGGCATAAGGGAGACAATTTAAAGGTTAGGTAAAAAATACAGGAAGAAAAAAACAGTCTCAATTAAAACTGAAAATATTAGTTACGGTGCTAACCAAAGTGCAGAATGACCAAATCTACTGATTAATAACTGCAAATTCAAAAGATTATTTACGGTTTTGACAAATTCAATTCGTACTTCTAAATCGCATCAGTCATAACGTATGCAACCAGATATGTCCAGCCACTATAGATCATGCCTTTGGTGCCCGGCCCTTTTTTTGTAATTTCAAGGCCACAGAGAGGTGACCACTTTTCATTCGCTCAAATCTGCAGGCAAATTGAAACCCTTACTGAACCCTAACCACCATGATTGCACAAGCGGAAAACAGAAGATTAGCGGCCGTGATGTTTGCGGATATTGAAGGCTATACTGCGTTATTTCAACGAAATGAAGCCGTAGCCATAAAACAAGTTAATGATCATCGCCAGGACCTTGAAAATGCCACCCAGAAATATAAAGGGGAGATCATCCAATTCTATGGCGATGGGAGTGCCACTATATTTGAAAGCGTAATCGATGCTGTACGCTGTGCTATGGACATTCAAAGTGCTTCTGCAAACAGCCGGATACCTGTTCGCATCGGGATCCATATGGGTGACCTTGTCTATAAGGATGGAGACATTTTTGGTGATGTTGTAAATGTAGCCTCCCGGATACAGTCTGCCGGTGTTCCCGGTTCAATCCTGGTTTCGAAAAAAGTTGTTGATGAACTCGTCAATCATCCGGATATACATACTGCCAGGATAGGTTTGTTTTCACTCAAGAATGTTAGTCAACGTGTTGAGCTTTTTGCAGTAGCAGAAAAAGGATTGGCCATTCCTCCACTGCATATTGAGGACCACAGGAAAAAACTTTCTGCGTGGTATTACCTCGTACTCCTGGGAGGTTTGCTTTTAGCGATGGCTTATTGGTTAAAGCGGGAATGGTTTCCTGTCGTCACTGAGAAAATCGGGGATGAATTGATTTGCATACCACCCTTTAAGGACCACACTTCAAATCCGGATTTCAAAGAAACAGGTGTGATTGTCGCAAGTCTTGTATCCAGGGGCCTGAATGAAATTTCAGAAGCCAACGTGGTCAGTTATGAATCCCTCATCCGGTATTTCAATTCTGATCTGTCACCGCTGCAAAAAAACCCGTTCCTGGCTAAGAAAACAGGTGCCAAATTATCCCTGGATGGTCATTACAGACTTACTGGTGAGAAGCAGGACTCGTTGTTCTTTTGGGGGGACATCATTGATCTGAGGTCAAAAGAAGTGATCATCCACCTTCCTGAGATCACTTGCGCCTCCAATAAGGACTTTGTATGCATAGATCAGCTTGTCAATCACCTTGCAGGTTATTGGAAGACAAGGAATACACATGTTTTTAAAGTTCCCAATGGAAAAGCATGGGATAATTATCGAAAAGCAATTGAAATCTGGGGAGATGAAAACAGAATTGACGAAGCCAAAGGTCATTTACTGCATTCCATACAGCAGGACAGCACATTCCTTGATGCCTATTTTCTTTTACTTGATCTCTTCAATAATAATGATGAGTATGCTCATGAATCAGACACGCTAAACCTTATCCGGAAACGATTTACAAATCTCAATGAACGGCAAGCCAATTTTCTTCAATACTACGAAGAGGACCTCAAAGGCAGGAATAAAGATGCCTTCAAGTATTTTGTAAAAGAGTATATGGAAAATCCAAAAGATCTCATGTTGAATACCACAGGGATGGTCCTTGCTAGCGAATACCTGAATGATCCTGCGATCACCCTTACCATGTTTAAACAAATTGACCCAGAAAGCCTTGACCTTAACGTCTGTGTTTATTGCCGCACAAAAGTAAACATGGCATTGCAAGCTTACCTTGATGTCTCTGACTATAAAAACGCTGGGGCACTAGCAGAGCAATTGAAACCATATGCAGAGAAAAGGGCACAGGTCAGTAAACTCATACTTTATTACCTGACGATTGGTGATACTGCGACTGTAAGTGACATCATACGAACAGCCTCGAAAAAAGACAAAGCAGATGATATACATCAAATCTATTTGCGCTATGCCGCTCAATACGGCCTTCTCCTGGGACGACCTGAACTGACCAGGTATTATGCAAGAAAAGCATTAGATCTATATGGAAAATCACAAAACTGGAAAGTAGGCCGACTTCATTACTTGCTAGGTGAATTCCCCGCTGCTGAAAAAATATACCTGGAGGAAATAAAAAAGGACACAACAAAGAATATCAACCTTTCCGCTGAACTTGGTGTGATCTATGCCAAACAAGGTAAACTTGATAAAGCGCAATCAATAGTCACACATCTCGAACAACACAAACCACCATATGATCTTGGTCTCACACCCTATTTGCAAGGGCGCATAAAAGCCCATATGGGAGAAGCTGCAAATGCAATAAAATATTTGAACCAGGCAATTGAGGAAGGTATAAAATTTGGAAAAGGAACTAATTTTCATCACGACCCTGACCTCATCATCCTTTTCAAAGAACCTGAGTATCTCAAGTTAATCGCTAAAAACAGGCCCGCATCATTCCCAAAATAGAATCAAAGCAAAGTCTTAGGTTTGCCAAAAGAATTAAAATAGACTATAGACTAAAGACTGTAGACCTTAGACTACTAACTTCTAACTCTCTCCCTTGCCTTATCGCTCTTTAAATCAAGCAATCGATGACCTTCCTGAAGGACAGTTGCTTCGTATACAAACTGAAATAGATCCTAATCTTGAAATAGGGGAAATACACAGACGTGTTTTTGCTGCAGGTGGCCCTGCCCTACTCTTTGAAAAAGTAAAAGGAAGCCCCTTTCAAGCCTTATCAAATCTTTATGGTACCAAAGAAAGAACTGCATGGCTTTTTAGAAATCAATTGGACAATGTTCAAAAACTTATTCGTCTAAAAGCAGATCCTGCTGAATTGTTACGTCATCCGGGAAAGTATTTAAGTTCTCCTTTAACAGCTCTACATGGTCTTCCGAAAAAATCACGATTGAACAAACCAATTTTGTTTGGTAAAACTACGCTTGATCAATTACCACAAATCGTGAGTTGGCCAAAAGATGGAGGAGCTTTCATCACTCTTCCTCAAGTAATGAGTCTGCCGCCAGGTGATAAGCGGCTCATGAATTCTAATATCGGGATGTACCGCATTCAGATCAGTGGAAATGATTATGCTCCCAATGTCGAAGCTGGCATGCATTATCAATTGCATCGGGGTATTGGCGTACATCATACTTTATACAATCAAACACAAGATGAGTTTAAGGTTACCATTTTTGTTGGTGGCCCCCCTTCTCATTCCTTTGCAGCTATTATGCCTTTACCAGAAGGATTGAGTGAAGTTACTTTTGCAGGACTATTAGCAGGACGGCGGTTCAGGTATTTCTGGCAGGATGGGTATGTCCTTTCTGCTGATGCTGATTTTTGTATCACCGGTGTAGTTCGTAAAAGTGGGATGAAATCCGAAGGACCATTTGGTGATCATCTTGGTTACTATAGTCTTGCCCATGACTTTCCAGTTTTGGAAATTAAGAATGTGTATCATCGTAAAAATCCAATCTGGCATTTTACAGTCGTGGGTCGTCCTCCGCAAGAAGACAGCAACTTTGGCTGGCTTATCCATCAATTGGTTGAGCCACTTGCTACAAAGGAATTTCCTGGATTAAAAGAAGTGCATGCTGTTGATGCAGCAGGTGTGCATCCACTACTATTAGCCATCGGACATGAGCGTTACATGCCTTTCCGCGAACCGGTACCTGAAGAATTGCTTACGATTGCTAATCATCTACTTGGAAAAGGACAGACTTCTCTTGCTAAATATTTGTTTATCGGATGTCATGAAGATGATCCCTCCCTGGATACGCATGATATTCCACGATTCTTTCAGCATGTTCTCAGCAGGATTGATTTCAAAAGAGATTTTCATTTTCAGACGCGTACTACAATCGACACGCTAGATTATAGCGGTGATGGGTGGAATGCTGGTTCAAAACTTATTGTTGCTACCAGGGGCCCAGTAGTGCGTCAATTAGGAAACAATCTTCCTTCTGGCCTTTCATTGCCTTCAACTTGTAAAAGCCTTGATCTCATCATGCCGGGTGTAGTAGCGGTAACTTTTACACCTTTCACTGATTATGCAACTGCCCAGAATGAATTGAATCAGTTGATTCAATCCTTATCAGCTCGGGACCTTGAACAATGGCCTCTATGGGTATTGACTGAAGACGGTCCATGGATGGGTAGTGAACTGAATAATTTTGTCTGGGCGACATTTACCCGTTCGCAACCGGCAAAGGATTTATATGGAATAGATTCGTCCTTTGTTGATAAACACTGGGTCTGCAAGCCTCCGCTGATTATTGATGCCAGGATTAAGCCTCACCATGCGCCGGTACTTGAATCCGATCCTGATGTGAGTCGAAAAGTGGATCAGTACTTCGCCAAAGGTGGGCCACTGCATGGCAAGATTAAAGGTCTGTAACTATTTACGACCTTCACCACTACGATAATGCTTACACTACCCAATGGATTTGTGGATCGAATGAAGTTACAGCTCGGTGACGAGGCTGATGCTTTTTTTGCTACGCTTGATACATCTTCTCCAACGAGTATCCGGTTAAATCATCTTAAAGGGAAATCTCCATTTGAGACAAGTGATAAAGTTCCCTGGTGCGATCTCGGCTACTATTTGGCAGAACGTCCTGCTTTTTTCATGGATCCTCATTGGCATGGAGGATCATACTATGTGCAGGAAGCTTCTTCCATGATTATGGATTATATCCTAACCCAAATAACATTACCGGATCATTCACGCGTCTTTATTGATCTATGTGCTGCACCGGGTGGAAAGACAGGAATCCTTGCGAAACATCTTAGAACAAATGATGTATTAGTAGCCAATGAAGTTGTTTCCCAAAGACGTAGTATACTTCGTGAAAATCTAATAAAAGGTGGTTATCTCAATACTTTTCTCACTGGTGAAGCTGCAGCATCGTTCCGACAACCTATCGCTGATCTAATTCTTATTGATGCTCCTTGTGCCGGCGAAGGGATGATGCGCAAAGATCCTGAAGCTGTAAGACAATGGTCAACATCGCTTGTCCAATCTTGTATGATGATGCAACAACAAATCGTGCATCACGCTGTCAAAGCTTTGAAGGCAGAGGGCATCATGATCTATAGCACATGTTCGTACAGCATGGAAGAAAACCTGGAAAACATCAGGTATTTTATGGACGAGTATTCTTTAGAAAACATTTCCATTTCCTTTCCTGATGATTGGGGTATAAAAACGATCGATTATAAAGGTGCAATAGGATATCAATTGTACCCACACCGAGTCAAAGGTGAAGGTCTGTTTGTTGCAGTGCTAAAGAATAATGCAGCTAATGAAGAATCGTTTTATAAATCAAAAAGGCCATTAAGATTATTTGAAGACGCTCTTGAATGGCTGGCTCCACAACTTAAAGAAGCGGGACACTTGCGAATACTGAAAAATAATTCTTCAAATCCGGCCATCACTCGTGAAGCAGAAGAGAAGGCAATAGAAGTACTCACCTTAATTCCAGGAGCAGAATTAATCTCGGAATCCGGGGAACAAAAAGGAAAAGATTTCATTCCATCCCATTTTATGTCGATGGCAGGACTTTACAATGATCAAACCACTGTGATTGAAGTTGGCCTATCAGAAGCATTGGATTTCCTAGAAAGAAGCACTTCGACCCTACCCCAAGGGAATCAGCTTGGATGGCACATCATTCGGCATGATGGAACGGATCTTGGCTGGGCAAAATGGACGCAGCAGGGGTGGAAAAACTATTACCCCATGAACTGGCGCCTACGCGACCGAAGATCGAAGTAGGTTTACAAACCAGGATACCCCATTCAGGCCTTTTCTCTAAATCTTTATACCTTTCCAGTACTACCTCCATGAAAAAGAATACCTATTACCTCATCATTGGAAGCAATCTCGGAGACCGGGTGAATCAACTCACCTTGGCCAAAAAACTTATTGGACAAGAGGTTGGAGCTCTAACCGCGGAAAGTAGCATTTATGAAACACAGCCCTGGGGGTATGAGGATCAGCCTTGGTTTCTCAACCAGGTATTGAAGCTGGATAGCACTGAGTCACCCCAACAAGTTCTACGGAAAATTAAAACTATTGAAGTCCAGACCGGTCGCGAACCGGGGGAAAAATGGCATGCACGGCATATTGATATTGATATTCTGCTGGTCGGCGACATGGTCATCAACGAGCCAGATTTAAA
>Ga0157380_10000136_pt1 | contig 41118 bp, 44 predicted proteins | sample S35metaG_FD_119757 | JGI IMG/M metagenome (GOLD analysis project Ga0157380, IMG submission 119757) | Switchgrass rhizosphere microbial communities from Kellogg Biological Station, Michigan, USA - S3-5 metaG | ecosystem: Host-associated > Plants > Roots > Rhizosphere > Soil | place: USA...
CCTTCAGCACCGAGAAGCCGAGCCCGAACCCGAAGCCGTTGAACGGCATCTCCGGGAACAGCGGCCGCCCATAGGCTTCCAGATCCACGTCGCCGGGAAGGTGGTTGCTCGTCATCAGCGCGACGGTGCGGGGGCTGAGCAACCTCACCCCATCCAACTCGCCGCGGCGCAACAGGAATCAGGAATTGGGTGAACCGGTGGTAGTCGGCCGCCGTGGACACCAAGCCGCCGCCGCCCGACAGGCAGTCGGGCTGCCCGTGGCCGACCTCGCCGAACGCGTCATGCCGGACCGCCTTTCTCATCCCGGCTGCGGCACGTACAGTGCCGCGAGATTCTCGCGCTCGGTGCCGAACGATGTGTCGTTCATGCCGAGCGGGGCGAAGATCCGCTGTCTGAAGAACTCATCAAGCTGTTGCCCGGACACGACTTCGACCAGCCTGCCGAGCACGTCCGAAGAGACCGAATAGTTCCATTCGCCGCCAGGCTGGAACACCAGTGGCAACTGCGCCCATCGCTCGACGCACGCCGCGAGATCAAATCCTGGCGGCGTGCCCCATTCGAACCCGGCCGCGCGGTACATCTCGTCGACGGGATGTGCATGGTGGAACCCGTAGGTCAGGCCCGAGGTATGGGTGAGTAGGTGCCACAACCGGATCGGTTCGATCGCCGGCTCGCTGAGTGGATTGAGTGCGGAGCCCCTGACGTAGACCCTCGGTTGCGCGAACTCGGGCAACCAACGGGCGATCGGATCGGTCAGGTCGAAGGCGCCCTCTTCGAAGAGAATCATCGCCGCGACCGAGGTGACCGGCTTGGTCATCGAGTAGATGCGCCACAGAGTGTCGACCTCGACCGGCCGCCCGGCCTCGACGTCGGCGTCCCCGCACCGTGCCAGGTGCGCGACTCTGCCGCGGCGGGTGACCACGATGAGCCAGCCCGGCAGTTGGCCCTCCTCGACATACCCGGCGAAGTGTCGGTCGATCCGCTCGAGCCGCCCCGCGTCGAACCCGACTTCCTCCGCGTCCGTGTCCACCTTCAACTCCATCGCCATGGGGGGGCATCATCGACTCGCGTCAACGCGACGTCAACGCATCAGCCCACAGGCCCCGTCCCGATCAGCGGAAAACAATCGGTATCGATGTCGACCGCAATACACGATGGACCCAGCGAGCCGACAACTCTCTTACATCGCAGGAGGTCACGATGGCGGTGCGGAAGTCCATCAACATCGCCGGATCAGGCCCCACCATCGAAGCATCCATCCACGAGGCCATAGACCGCGCCTACACCACGCTTGAGGGGATCACGCGGTTCGAGGTCACCAAGATCGGCGGTGACCTCACCGACACAGGCCCGGTGTTCGACGTTGAGGTCACGATATGGTTCACGCTCCTCGAGCGGATGCACGAGTGAGCCGAAAACGGTGACGACCGCGCCAGAACTGCGTGGCCAAATCCAACCCGACGGCATCGGATTGGCCACGATGCCCATCGGGATCAACCACATCGAGAGCGTCAACGTCTACATCGTCGAAGACGGCGACTCGGTGACCCTGGTGGACTGCGGCATGTGGCATCCAGGTGAGCCCGACGACGGGTTGTCCACACTGCGCCACGCGCTCAACTCCCGAGGCTACGTGCTCGACGACATCTCACGAATCATCGTCACCCACGCTCACATCGACCACTACGGTATGGCCGGCAGACTGATGGAACTGACCGGCGCCGACCTGCTCATGCACGCCATGACCGATCTGGACTGCGAAAAATACCGGCATCCTGACACCGCTCAGGCGCGAAAGCGCGACACCTACAGTGACCACGGCGTGCCCAAGTCCGAGTTGCCCGCTTTCGCCGACACGCTCGTCGCCTGGCTGCCGTACCTCCATTCCGTGGTCGAAGCCTCCACGCGTCTGAACGGGGGCGAGGTACTCACTATCGGCACACGCCAGTGGGAGGTCCTGCACACTCCCGGTCACTCACTCGGTCACGTCTGCCTGTGGTCGCCGACTGACAGACTCCTGTTCTCGGGCGACCACCTGCTACCGGCGGTCACTCCACCAGTCACATTCGAGCGCGGATTCGACAAGGATCCGCTCCGCAGCTATCTGGCGTCGCTCAAGCTGGTCGCCGAGCGCGACCCAACGCTGGTGATGCCAGGACACGGCCGCGCATTCGCCGACGGCCGACGGCGAGTCGATGCGATAACGCGCAACAAACAACGCCGGCTCGACGCCATCCACACCATGATCCGCAGCCACCCCTGCACCGTCCGTGAGATCGCGGAAGTTCAGGTCGCGAAGGCCCTCTTGAAGTTTCAGCGGAATCTGGCAATGGCTGAGACGCTCGCACATCTGGCCTACCTGCGGTGGCAGGGACTGATTGAGCGGCGAACCCGCGAGGACGGGGTGTACGTGTGGTACTCGACCGATGAGGCCTCGCGCTGAGTTGACCCGAGCCGGCCGATCCGGCGGATAGGCTCGGACTCCGTGCGCGCCGTGCTGATCGTGAACCCGAACGCGACGTCGACCACCCCGGCGGGCCGCGATCTGCTCGCCCACGCGCTGGAGAGCCGCGTGAAGCTGACAGTCGCGCACACCGATCACCGAGGCCATGCCATCGAGATCGCCCGTGACGCGGCACGTGAGGGCGACGACATGGTGATCGTGCACGGCGGCGACGGCACGGTGAACGAGGTCGTCAACGGGATTCTCGGCGAGGCCGGTCCCGGCAGCCAGGCGCCTGCCGTCGGAGTGGTCCCTGGCGGCTCGGCCAACGTATTCGCCCGTGCGCTGGGCATCAGCCCCGACCCGATCGAGGCGACGAACCAACTCGTCGACTTGCTGTCGGTGTACCGCACGCACAAGTCCTGGCGCCGCATCGGGCTGATGGACTGCGGCGAACGGTGGTGCGTGTTCACGGCGGGCATGGGCGTGGACGGCGACGTGGTCGCCGCCGTCGAGGCCCAGCGCGACAAGGGCCGCAAGGTGACCGCATCCCGCTATATCCGCGTCGCGATCCGCGAGATGCTGGCCAGCGCCCGCAAGGAGCCGACCCTGACGCTGCACCTACCGAACCGGGGGCCCGTCCCGGATGTTCACTTCGCATTCGTGTCGAACTCGAGTCCGTGGACGTATGCCAACACACGCCCCGTCTGGACGAACCCCACCACCACCTTCGAGACCGGCCTCGGCGTGTTCGCGACCACCAGCATGAACGTCTGGGCCAATTTGGGGCTGGTGCGACGGATGGTGTCAAAGAAACCGCGCATCGAAGCCAAGCACCTGATCCGCGACGACGATCTGCCGTGGGTGCGGGTGACGAGCGACACGCCGGTGGCGTGTCAGATCGACGGTGACTATGTGGGTCCGCGGCATGCGATGACCTTCACCGCGGTGCCCGATGCGCTGGGCGTGCTGGCACCACCCGCAAAGAAGCCCTCTGAGCTGCAGAAATAAGATCCGATCGGCCAAATTAGGGCGCAGGTTCGTTAAGTGTAGTACAAACGAATGAGGGTTCTGCTAACGACCCTCGTTAGTGAGATTACCCACTTGTTAACTTACGAGTATTGACATCTGTTCAGCCTGTGAAAGCATCGGATGCAACAGTGCAGAAACATTTCGAGTGCACGCGTTAACAGCCGAAGAAAAGCTCGTGCGCCCTGCTGCGCACACAGTAAGGAGAGTTGGACCTATGGATTGGCGCCACAAGGCGGTCTGTCGCGACGAGGACCCGGAGCTGTTCTTCCCCGTGGGGAACAGTGGGCCGGCCCTTGCGCAGATCGCTGACGCGAAGCTTGTCTGTAACCGCTGCCCGGTGACCACTGAGTGCCTCACCTGGGCATTGGATTCGGGCCAGGACGCTGGCGTGTGGGGTGGCATGAGCGAGGACGAACGGCGCGCGCTGAAGCGGCGCAACGCTCGCACCAAGGCACGCAGCGGGGTGTAACCGCTACCCAGTGTTCCGCATTTAGCTACGGCCCCGGCAAATTTGTCGGGGCCGTATCTGTGTGCAATAGAAGTTTCTGCGAGAAATACCGCACACAATCGTCAGTTTGCGAAATCGGTCACATGTTGTGACCGCACTGTGTGGTTACTGAGCTAGCCGCGCCTTGCGCCCGATCGGCACCCGCAGCACCACATCCGTCCCGCCGGTCGGCACGTCGTGCATGCCGAGCGAACCGTCCAGCTCCGCCGACACCAGCGTCCGGACTATCTGCAGGCCGAGCCGGTCCGACTTTTCCAGGCTGAAGCCGTCGGGCAGCCCTTTGCCGTCGTCGTGAACGACGACGTCGAGCCAGCGCGCTGAGCGTTCCGCGCGGATCGTCACACAGCCCTGCTGTTTGGAGCCGTCGAAGGCGTGCTCGATGGCGTTCTGCACGAGCTCGGTGATCACCATGATCAACGCGGTGGCACGATCGGCGTCCAGTACACCGAGGTCGCCGACCCGGTTGATGCGGATCGGGGTGTCCACTGTCGCAACGTCATTCATGATCGGCAGAATCCGGTCGACCACCTCGTCGAGGTTGACCTCCTCGTCCACCGACATCGACAGCGCATCGTGCACGAGCGCGATGGACGAAACCCGCCGCACGGATTCGATCAACGCCTCGCGGCCCTCGGCGTTGTTCGTGCGCCTGGCCTGAAGCCGCAGCAGTGCGGCGACGGTCTGCAGATTGTTCTTCACACGGTGGTGGATCTCGCGGATGGTCGCGTCCTTGGACAGCAACGCGCGGTCGCGGCGCTTGACCTCGGTGACATCCCGGATCAGCACCGCGGCACCAACGGCCTTGCCGTGCACCACCAATGGCAGCGTGCGCAGCAGCACGGCCGCGCCCCCGGCGTCGACCTCCATGCGCATGCTCGACCCGCCGGCCAGTGAGTCGCGGACGTGATTGGCCAGTTCCTGCGCCTCGAATGGATCACCGATCAACGGCCGGGTGACGGCGACTAGGTTGTGGCCCTCGAGTTCAGCCGTCAGCCCCATCCGGTGATAGGCCGAGATCGCATTCGGGCTGGCGAAAGTGACGTCGCCTACCTCGTTGAGGCGGATGAACCCGTCGCCGACGCGGGGGCTCGAACGTGACATGGCCAGATCGCCGACGTTGGGGAAGGTGCCGTCGGAGAGCATCAGCAACAGGTCACCGGCGCAGTCGAGATAGGCGCTCTCCAGGGGGCTGGCCTTGCGCGCGGCGGCAAGCGCCGTCTGATGCGTCAGCACCGCCACCACTTCGTTGTTGTATCGCACCGGCACGGCCTCCACTTTGAGACCGGCTGAATCCTCTTGTCCCCCAATGTTTTCCCGGCCTATCGTGCCGGACTCGAATGCCGCCGTCACCAGCGGCACGTGGTCGTCATCCTCCAGGGTGCCGACGGCATCGGCCAGCAGTACGGTCGGCGCGGTATTCGGCCGGACCTGCGCGACGCACACCAGCGCGCCGTCGTCGCGATGCACCCACATCAGGTAATCGGCGAACGACAGGTCAGCCAGCAGCTGCCACTCACCCACCACGGCGTGCAGGTGATCGACGGCATTGCCGGGCAGCATCGTGTGCTCGGCGAGCAGGTCACCGAGGGTGGACATCGGCGCTCACTCCGGCGTGACGGCCGTCAGCTGATCACCGCGATGAGGTCGCCGGCCTGGATGACATCGCCAACCGACACACTCACCTTGCTGACGGTGCCTGCCACCTCGGCGAGCACCGGAATCTCCATCTTCATCGACTCCAGCAGCACCAGGGTGTCGCCCTCACCGATCTGGTCGCCCTCGTGAACCACGACCTCAAGCACACTGGCTACGATCTCGGCGCGAACGTCCTCGGCCATCTTCACCCCTTTCGGCTGCTTTACGCCGCTCTATCGAACCACAACGGCTCGGGGAGGGTGGGGTGGCCGCGCCATGAGACAATGGACGCTAGCACAACCAAATGGAGGATCAGCATGGCCAAGCGAGGCCGCAAGAAACGCGACCGTAAGCACTCAAAGGCAAATCACGGAAAGCGCCCCAATTCCTAGGGGCGCTTTTCGTCTCAGCTGCCGCGGATGATGGTGGTGCGGCTGATCTCGATCCGCAGCCGTTCGCGAAGCCGATCCGGCGCCTTCTCGCCGCTGCACTTCTTGGCGATCAGCGACTTCACCCGCTCCTCGACGCCGTAGTAACGCAGGCATGTCGGGCATTCTTCGAGATGGTGCCGCAGCTTGTCGCGCGTCTCCGCCGTGCACTCACCGTCCAGCAGCGTCCATACCTCGGCGATGACTGCCGCGCACTCGGGATGCTCGGGATCGATCGGTCCGACCGGCGGGGACCAACGCTCGTCATCGCTCATGAGGACACCTCCTCCGGCGTGTCGAGCTGCTGCTGTCCGCGAATGAAGCCGCGGTCCCTTGCGACGTCGGCCAACAGCTCGCGCAGTTGGCGCCTGCCGCGGTGCAACCGGGACATCACGGTCCCAATCGGCGTGTCCATGATCTCGGCGATCTCCTTGTAGGGGAAGCCCTCGACGTCGGCGTAGTACACCGCCATCCGGAATTCCTCGGGCAGTGCTTGTAGGGCTTCCTTGATCTCGCTGTCCGGCAGCGCCTCCAGCGCCTCCACCTCGGCCGACCGCAGGCCTGTCGAGCTGTGCTCGGCATTCGCGGCAAGCTGCCAGTCGGTGATCTCCTCGGTCGGGTACTCGGACGGCTGGCGCTGCTTCTTGCGGTAGCTGTTGATGTAGGTGTTGGTCAGGATCCGGTAGAGCCACGCCTTGAGGTTCGTTCCCTCACGGAACGACCGGAAGCCGGCGTAGGCCTTCACCATGGTTTCCTGCAGCAAGTCTTCTGCGTCGGCGGGGTTGCGAGTCATTCGCAGCGCACCACCGTAGAGCTGGTCGAGCAGCGGAATCGCGTCGCGCTCGAACCGCGCCGTCAGCTCGGCATCGGTTTCCAGAGAAGATGAAGCCCTGTCGGATCCCGACGTCTCTGGCGCCGTATCCGGCGCCGACCCGTCGATGTCGGTCATTGTGGGGAACACCGTCCCTTCTGTTGCGGCGCCACCAAACAGGCCCGGTATATCCACCGGACGCTCCAGGCACATGGCAAGCACCAAAGACCCCTTCCTTCGATCCTAGAGGCTGAGACCGACATGACCCGTTTACGGGCCGAACTGCAAGCAATAACAGCACGGACAGCCGCGGTTGTTCCCGCATTACGCTGAGCCAGTGGTGCGCGCGGCAACCCCGGCAATCGCGGCCCTGCTGGCCGCGGAGGTCCCTCATGAGGTCATTCAGTACCATCACGACCCCCGAAACGAGTCGTTCGGCGAGGAGGCCGCCGAGGAGCTTGCGCAGGTCGAGGGCGTCAACCCCGAGCAGGTGTTCAAGACACTCGTCATCGCGCTGCCCAAGGGTCTGGCCGTCGCGGTGATCCCCGTGCCGTCGAAGCTGTCGCTGAAGGCCGCCGCGGCTGCGCTGGGCGTGCCGAAGGCGGCGATGGCCGACCCGGCAGCCGCGCAACGGTCCACGGGCTACGTCCTCGGCGGCATTTCGCCGTTCGGCCAGCGCAAGCCGTTGCCGACCGTGGTCGACGCCTCGGCGATGCACTGGGATCGCGTGCTGTGCAGCGCGGGCAAGCGCGGCTGGGATGTCGTGGTGCATCCGCAAGACCTGATCCGGCTGACCAACGCGGTCACGGCCGATATCCGCGCCTAGCGGCTAAGCCTTGATATCCGAAGGGTGTTTCGCCAATGGCGTCGTCTTGATGTCCATGTAGGGAAACAGCGGCAGGCCGGAAAGGATGTCGTGTAGTTCGTCGTTGGAGTCGACGTCGAATATCGAGAAGTTCGCGTATTCACCGACGATCCGCCAGATGTGCGGCCATTTGCCGGCCCGCTGCAGCTGCTGGCTGTAGGCCTTTTCCCACGACACGAGGTGGGCCAGCGTGTCGGGTTCCAGGTCGTGAGGAATGCGGACATCCATCCGCACGTGAAACAGCATCCGCCGATCAGCTCCGCACCGGATCGAGCACGAAGTCGTAACCCATGGCGTAGCCGCCGTCAGGCCCTTCCACTGGGGCCAGCATCAACTCGGGCTTCACCGCGGTCGCGATGTCGTCCTCGTTGTGCGGGTCACCGGGGAAATACAGCTGGGCGGTCAGCAATTCATGTCCCGGCGCCGACACCTTCACATGCAGGTGCGCGGGGCGCCAGGCGTGCCAGCCCGCGGCGGAGATCAGCTTGCCGCACGATCCGTCGGTGGGTATCTGGTACGGGGCGGGGCGAATCGTCGTGATCTTGAACTTGCCGTCCGGTCCTGTCGAGAATGACCCGCGCAGATTCCATTCGGGAATGCCAGGCGCGAACTGCGAATAGAAGCCGTCGGCGTCGGCGTGCCACAGCTCAACCATGCCCGCCAAGGGTTTTCCGTCGGTGGAGGTGATCGTGCCCTCCCACACCAGCTGGCTGCCCTGCTCGCCGTCGCGCATCGGAATCGTGCCGTCGGCGCCTAGTTCTGGTGCATTCGGCACGTAGTACGGGCCCTCGATACTGCCCTTGTTGCCCTCGCGATGTGACGTCGCGACATCTTCGACGACGTGCTCAACCCAGACGTCGAGGAACAGCGGCCACTCCCCATCCTGGCCCACCTGGATCAGCCACGCCTTGAGCGCGTTGTACTCGTCGTAGGTGACCTTGTGCTCGCGGATCGTGTCGTGCACGGCGTCGAGCACCACGCGGGCCAGCAGGTCCACCCGTTCCTTCGGGGTGTCCTTGACCGCTTCGAACGGCGATTTGTCGGTGTGGAACCGTTCGGTCGCCGACGCACCTGAGGCGGCGGCGGTTGCATGTTCGGTCGGGGTTTCGAATGTCGTCACTGTTGTTCTCCTCGTGGGATGTTGGGCTGTTCAGTTGTCGGTTCGGTACCGCGCGAGCCGGTCTGGATCGACGTCGATGCCAAGGCCGGCGCCGGCTGGGGTGTGCAGGAGACCGTCGCGGATCTGCAGTGGCTCGGTCAGCAGGTCGTCACTCATATCCAGGAAGTTCGACAGCTCGCCGGCCCGCCGGGAGGTGAGCTGGTACGCCGCCCCGAATGCCACGGTGCACGCCGTGCCGACCTGCCCGTCGATCTGGTTGCCCATCACGATCTCCAGGCCCAGGCCCTCCGCGAGGTGGTGCACCCGCTGCGAGCCGGTGAATCCGGTGCGGGCCGTCTTGATACTGATTGCGGTCGCCGACTTGCCGAGCACTTCGCGGGTCACGTCTGCCGGCGTGGGTACCGACTCGTCGGCGATGAACGGGACGTCGAGGTGCTCGACGAGCCAGCGGCGGCCCATCACGTCGTCAGCCGGGCACAATTCCTCGGCGAACAACAGGTCCAGATCGGCCATTTCCTTCATGGCGCGCAACGACTCTGACGCCGTCCAGCCGCGGTTGCCGTCGACGTACAGTTCGACCGCGCCACCGAACCGCTCGCGCAATGCGCGCACCACCGCCGTGTCCAACGACACCGGACGCCGGCCGACCTTGACCTTGAATGTGGTGATGCCGTAGGTATCCCGAATCCGTTCCGCCTCGGCGACCATCTTGGCCGGGTCGTCGAACCCGAGCATGTGGCTGACGCGCATGCGGTCGGTGAACCCGCCGAGCATCGCGCTGACCGGCAGCCCGAGCGTGCGCCCGAGCGCATCCCACACCGCCATGTCGACCGCCGCCTTGGCGGTGGGATTGCCGACGGTGCGTGCGATTCGGGTGGTGATGACCTCCCGTTCCAGCAGCGTCAGCCCGACTATCTGCGGTGCGAAGATCTGTTCGATGACCGCGACGATGCCTGCTTGGGTCTCGCCGTAGGTGAAGGGCCGCGGCGGCGCTTCGGCCACGCCGACCACGCCCTCGTCGGTATGCACCCGCACCAGTACGTGTTCGGCGGTGTCGACCTCGCCGGAGGCGAACTTGAGCGGTTTGGTGTACGGGATGGCGAACGGGATCGCCTCGATACGAACGATTTTCACGGCTGTCCTCCGGAGGTCAAAGCGTCGGCGGCGAACATGCTGTCGAGGACACCGACGACTGCGTCGACGAGCGGGTTGTCCGCTCCCGCGCGCCAGGCCAACGCCAAATCAATGGTTCCCGCGTCGAGTAGGTCCCGGAACACCAGGCCCTCGAGCGGCAGCGCGCGCACCGATTGAGGGACAACGGCGACGCCCAGCCCGGCGGCGACCAGGGCCAGCAGCACAGCGGTGCCCGCCGCCTCGTGTTCACGGTGCGGAACGAACCCGGCCTGCCTGCAGCTGCGCAGTACCGCTTCGTTGACCGCGGAGTCGCGCGCCCCGTAAGCCACGAACGGCTCGTTGCGCAGATCTGTCATCGACACGACGGGCTCGACGGCCAGCCGGTGGTCCACCGAAATCGCAAGCACGAGCGCCTCGGTGTCGATCGGCCGCAACTCGATGTCGTCACCGACCGCGGGCGGACGCAGCACACCCAGGTCAAGGGTGCCGGCGCGCAGGTGCTCGCATTGGTCAGGAGTCAGCATGTCGGCCTGGATCTCCAGCGCGACGCCGGGCAGTTCGCGCTTGACCACCCGGGCGATGCGGGGCAGATGCGAGAAGGCCGCGGTCCCTGTCAGCCCCAACCGGACCAGGCCGCTGCGTCCCGCGGCGATGCGGCGCGCACCGCGCACGGCGTCGTCCACACCGGCGAGAATGCGGGTGGCTTCGGCCTGCAGGAACTCACCGGCAGCGGTCAGCGACACCTGCCGGGTGGTGCGGGTGAACAGCGAGGCGTCGAGTTCGGCTTCCAGTTGCCGGATCGCGTACGACAGCGCCGGCTGTGCGACATGAAGTTGCTCCGCGGCCTGTCCGAAATGGCAGGTCTTGGCCACGGCGATGAAATACCGCAGGTGACGTAGCTCCATGGCTGTCTCGCGCTTTCCTGGTCGGGCCCACTTGTGACGGGCGACACGCTCAGGGTATGGCGGCCATCGATAAATGACAAAGACCAAATTTCCATCTATTGATCGATGACATCAATGAATCCGGACCTAGGCCAGGACTAGGAATTTGCCTCGTGTGACCCGGGCCACCCGATGCGATGGTCGAAAAAACCCACCCGCTGGAGGCAACATGACCACACCGACCGCCGAGAGGCTTGACCATCTGGCGAACGTCCTCGCCGACGCGGTGATCGACGATCGCGAGGCCGGCATCTACCGGGCCAACCGTCGGATCTTCACCGACGAAGAGATCTTCGAACTGGAGATGAAGCACATCTTCGAGGGCAACTGGATCTACCTGGCTCATGAAAGCCAGTTGCCCAACCCGGGCGACTACTTCACCACCTACATGGGCAGGCAGCCGGTGATGATCACCCGCGACAAGGAGGGCGGACTGCACTGCCTGATCAACGCCTGTGCACACCGCGGCGCGATGATCTGTCGGCGCAAGACGGACAACCGGATGACGCTGACCTGCCCGTTCCACGGCTGGACGTTCCGCAACGACGGCACGCTCCTGAAGGTGAAGGATCCGGATGGGGCCGGCTACCCCGCCACGTTCGACGTCAACGGATCACACAACCTGACCCGTGTCGCGCGGTTCGAGAGCTACCGGGGCTTCCTGTTCGGCAGCCTCAATCCCGATGTGCTGCCGCTGTCCGAGCATCTCGGCGACACCACGAAGGTCATCGACATGCTCGTCGACCAGTCCCCCGAGGGGCTGGAGGTGCTCCGCGGTTCCTCGACCTACACCTATGACGGCAACTGGAAAGTGCAGGCGGAGAACGGCGCCGACGGGTACCACGTCACCGCGACGCACTGGAACTACGCGGCCACCACCTCGCGGCGCGGCACCGGCGAATCCAAGAACGACGCCAAGGTGCTCGACGCCGGCGGTTGGGGCAAGTCCGGCGGTGGCTACTGGTCCTACCCGAATGGGCACCTGTGCCTGTGGACCTGGGCGGCCAACCCGCAGGACCGCCCTCTCTGGGACAAGATCGACGAACTCAAGCGGCAATTCGGCGACGCGAAGGGCGAGTTCATGGTCAGCGGTTCCCGCAACCTGTGCCTGTATCCGAATGTCTATCTGATGGACCAGTTTTCGACGCAGATCCGGCACTTCCGCCCGATCGCACCGGACAAGACCGAGGTCACCATCTACTGCATCGCGCCGAAGGGTGAGAGCGCCGCGGCCCGGGCGCATCGCATCCGCCAGTACGAGGACTTCTTCAACGCCTCCGGCATGGCCACTCCCGACGACCTGGAGGAGTTCCGGTCCTGCCAGCTGACCTTCCGGGCGCAGGCAGCACCGTGGAACGACATGAGCCGGGGCGCCGAGCACTGGCTGTCCGGACCGGACTCGGTCGCGGAATCACTTGGCATGCAGGGGGTTATCTCGGCAGGCGTCCGCAATGAAGACGAGGGTCTCTATCCGGTCCAGCATGGCTTCTGGCTGGAGACCATGCGCACAGCCCTCGCGAAAGAACACGCGACCCGGACGGAGAACTGACGATGACCACGACACAGGCGGGCGCAAAGCTCATCACTCAGAACATGATTGAGCAGTTCCTCTATCGCGAGGCGCGCTACCTCGATGACCGCGAGTTCGAGAAGTGGTTGGCGTGTTACGCCGACGATGTCGTGTACTGGATGCCGTCCTGGGACGACAACGACATGTTGGTCGAGGATCCACAGCGCGACATATCACTGATCTACTACGCGAACAAGGGCGGCTTGGAGGATCGGGTCTTCCGGATCCGCACCGAACGCTCGTCTGCGACGTCGCTGCCGGAGCCGCGCACCAGCCACAACATCAGCAACGTAGAGGTCATCGAGCGGCGCGGCGACATCGTCGATGTCCGATTCAACTGGCACACAATGTATTTCCGCTACAAGACGGTCGACCCGTACTACGGGACCTCGTTCTACACCATCGACTTCTCCGGCGAGCAGCCGCTGATCCGGCGTAAGACGGTGGTTCTGAAAAACGACTACATCCACCACGTGGTGGATGTCTACCACTTCTGAGGTGCCCAATTGACTACTCATAAAGTGGCGCTCGCCTTCGAGGACGGCGTCACCCGGTTCATCAACTGCCGCGAAGACCAGACCGTCGCCGACGCCTCGTACCGGCAACGCATCAACATCCCGCTGGACTGCCGCGACGGCGCCTGCGGCACCTGCAAGGCGTTCTGCGAGTCGGGGCGGTTCGACGGCGGAACGTACATCGACGACGCGCTGTCCGCGGACGAGGCTGCGGAAGGCTTTGTGTTGCCGTGCAGCATGAAGCCCCGATCGGACCTGGTGCTGCAGATCGCCAGCACCTCAGAGGTCGCCAAGACACAGGCGGCCACGTACACGGGGAAGCTGGTTGAGCTGCAACGGCTCTCGGCGACGACGGTGCGGTTCGGCGTGGAGATCCCGGACCGGGAGCAGCTGGCGTTCCTGCCGGGGCAGTACGTCAACATCGCGGTGCCCGGCACCGACATGACTCGTTCGTATTCGTTTAGCAACGCCCCGCATGAGACGCAACTCACCTTCCTGGTGAAGCTGACGCCTGGCGGCGCGATGTCCGGCTACCTCGCCGACCGGGCCGCGGTCGGTGACGAGATCACTTTCACCGGTCCGCACGGCTCGTTCTTCCTGCGCGAAATCGATCGGCCGGTGCTGCTGTTGGCAGGCGGCACCGGGCTGGCGCCGATCCTGGCGATGCTGCGCAAGATGCGCACCGAGGGCAGCCACCGCAAGGCCCACCTGGTCTACGGCGTCAGCACCGACGCGGACCTCGTGGAGCTCGACACGCTGTCCGAAGTGGCGGCCGGTTTGACCGGATTCAGTTGGGACTACTGCGTTGCCGACCCGGCCAGCACGGCAGAGAACAAGGGCTTCGTGATGAGCCTGATGCGGCCCGAGCACATGTACGACGGAGATGTCGCGATCTACCTCTGCGGGCCGCCGCCGATGGTCGAGGCGGTGCGCAAGCACGTCGCCGAGGCAGGTATCGAGCCCACCGGTTTCTACTACGAGAAGTTCGCGCTCGCGCCGCCCGCCGCCGCGGAGCCACCGCCAGGGCCGGTTGTCGACAGCCCTGCTCCGAGCGAAGAGCTGCTGCTCTCGCCCGACGCCCGCGCAATGGCGGGGCAGCAGGCATTCCCTGCCGTCGAGATCGACCACTGGGTGGGATCGGTCGCGCTCACCGATCAGCACGATGTAGCACGACGGATCGCCGGGCAGTTGATCGGCGTGCAGGGCCCCGGCGACGGCGGGGTAGGCCGACTCGACGAAGATCCGGCATTGCTGCCATCCGGTGCGCGCACGATCGCAGGCCAGGAGTTGTTCCCGCCGTCCTCTGTCGAAACACCCACTCCCCCAGCGGCTGCCACGGTCGCTGCGGACGGTTACCAGATCGGCGAGGAACATCCGGCGGTCCACGAATCGGACGCGATCTTCGAGGCGCGCGAGGCCCTCGAACTGGGGGCGCTGGAGCTGACCATGGGCAGGCTGTCCAGCCAACAGCTGGCGGGCTACCGGTTACTCGCCGAACTGACGCTGCCGTATGTCGAGGGCGACCGATTTGTCGACGCCGCCCAGTACACCGAAACCAACGCTGCGTTCCATGACTACCTGTTCACCCTGACCGGCAACGAACATCTGTTGCAGGCGTACAAGGCACTCGGCGTGAAAGGACGGATGAGTGAGGTACTGCGCAACGCCATCTGGTGCCACCCGTTGTGCGCGCAGGACCACGTCGACATCGTCAGCGCCTTCGATCGCGGCGATCGCGACACCGCCCGAGCCCTCATCGCCGCGCACGCCGACCGGTCCAAGCAGACCATGCGGCGGGCGATGGCCGACGCGCAGGCGGCCCGGCGACCGAAGTTCGTCACCCCGGGCCGGTTCGCAGGCAAGGTCGTCGCCCTCACCGGCGCGGCTCAAGGCATCGGCGAGTACACCGCCCGCCGTATCAACGCCGAAGGCGGCACATTGGTCTTGGCCGACCGCTCCGAGCTGGTCAAGGAACTGGCCGATGAGCTGGCGACTGCCGGGCCGGACACGCTGGCGGTCACCGTCGACCTCGAGCAGCCGGAGGGCGCGCAAACCCTTGTTCGACAAGCACTTTCCCGCTTCGGCCGGATCGACGTGTTGGTCAACAATGTCGGCGGCGCCATCAACTTCAAGCCGTTCATCGAATTCACCGACGCGGAGATCCGCGCCGAGATCGATCGCTCGCTGATGACCACGCTCTACACCTGCCGCGCCGTGCTGCCGTCGATGGTGGCCCGCGGTACGGGCGTCGTCGTCAACGTCTCCTCCGCGGCCACTCGCGGCGTCCACCGCATCCCGTATTCGGCGGCCAAAGGCGGCATCAACGCGATCACCGCCTCACTCGCAAAGGAGTACGCCGACGCCGGCATTCGCGTGGTCGCGACCGCGCCTGGCGGCACCGAAGCGCCGCCGCGGCGGATCTCGCGGGGCACGCCGGAGCCCGCGAACGACACCGAACGCGCCTGGTTCCAGGCGCATATCGACCAAACGCTCGACTCGTCGCTGATGAAGCGGTACGGGACGCTCGACGAACAGGCGGCTGCGATCTGCTTCCTCGCCTCCGAAGAAGCCTCCTACGTCACCGGCACGGTACTGCCGGTCGCGGGCGGCGACCAGGGCTAACGGGCTGTCACCGCTACGCTGGGACGGTGATCATCGTGGCCACGACGTGCGTCGGGCGCGATCGGGAGCTGGCCGAGCTCGACAGGCGGTGCGCAGCGACCGCGACCCGCGGCGCGGACGTCGTCGCGGTCGTCGGTGAGCCCGGCATCGGCAAGAGCGCACTGTTGCGCCGGCTCACCGACGAGCACCCAGGTGCCCGTTGGGCCCGGGCCGTCGTTTGGGAGGCCGACACGCCCGGGGCGGTGCTGAGCCAGCTGCTTCAGGAGCAGGTGCCCGCCGAACCGGTCGCGGCGGCAAGGCATTTCGTGGACCGGATCACAGCCCCGACGCTCGTCGTGGTCGATGACGCCGAGCACACCGATGACGCCTCCCTGCATGCACTGGCCACGGCGGTGCGGCACCATCGCGACGTAGGGCTGCTGGTGGTGCTCGGGATGACGGATCGGCAGGCACGGGTTGCAGACCTGATCTCCGACGAGATCCGGCTCGAGGGCCTCGATGCTGCGGCGGTGGCCGAACTCGCCGCATCGCGCGGGCGGGTGCTGCACCCGGCGAAGGCCGACGTCCTCACGCGGCACACCGGCGGCAATCCACGACACATCCTGGCGCTGCTCGACGAGGTGCCCGCCGCGGTGTGGTCACGCCCCGATGCCCAGCTGCCCGCCCCGTCGCCCGTCGTGACCGAGGTGGACGCCAGGATGCGCCGATGCGGCCCGCAGGGACGGGCGCTGGTAGCTGCGCTGGCGATCCTCGACGAGACCGCATCGCTCGGCGAGGCCGCGAAACTGGCCGGCCTCGACGAGCCGCTGACGGCGATCGATGAGGCGGCCACCGCAGGGCTCGTGACCCGCTGGGCGGATGACGACCCACGCCTGCGCGACGCTCTTACCAGGGCCGCCGTGCTCGGCCTGATGGGCGCGCACGCGGCCCGCGACGCGCACCGTCGGGCCGCCAAGATCGTCGCCGATCCCGCGCGCCGGCTCAGTCATCGGGTTGCCGCCACACCCATCGCGGATCCGTCGCTCGCCGACGAGGTTGACCGGCTGGCCCGCCAGCGCGGCACCCAGGGCGCCTGGGCGGAAGCCGCGCGGCTGTTCCGGGATGCCAGCCGGCTCACCGCTGACTCGCTGCTGCGCGACGATCGGCTCACCCGCTCGGTGGACGCCCTCATCGCAGCCGGTGACTGCGAGGGAGCCGCCGCCCTGGTTCCCGCCGTGGAAAGCCTGCGGGAGACGCCGCTGCGCAACGCCGTACTGGCTTACCTGGCGATCGTGCGCGGCCGAGCGACCGAGGCGCAGGTGAGACTCGGCCGGGCGTGGGACATCGTCAACGTCGAGCGCGATCCGGATACGGCCGCGCTGATCGCCCAGCGCTACGTGCTGCATTCCCTTACCCGTTGCCGCAGTGAGGAGCTCGTCGAATGGGCCGACCGTGCGATCGCGCTCGCCGGCGACGACTCACCCGCGGGCATCGAGGCGGCCGCCATCCGCGGGCTCGGCCTGTCCGGGTGCGGCCGGTTCGTCGAGGCCAGGGCGGCATACGACGACCTGACGAATCGAGTCCGGCACGGCGCCCAAGCGCAGCGGGTCACCATGGGTCAGGGCTGGCTACAGCTGTCCATCGACGACATCGACGGCGCCCGCATCAGCCTCGAAAGCGCCATCGCGATGGCACAATTGGGCGGTTCCGCGCGAATCACGCTGTGGGCGCTGGGCTGGCTGGCCCGGGTGCAGTTCCTGACCGGCGAGTGGGACCGGGCGCTGCACACCGTCGAACAGGGCCGCGCGCTGGCAGCCTCGAGCGGCATCGTGCTGACAACGCCCCTGCTGGAGTGGACCGCGGCCGAAGTGCATGCGCTGCGCGGAAACTGGCCCGATGCGGCGACGGCCGCGCGTACCGCAGACGCGGTCACCCAGGACTACGACATGATGCGGATCCCGACCCTGCTCGCCCGCGCGCAGATCGCCGAGGCCGAGGCCGACTACGGGAAGGTACGCGCGGCGCTCGAGCCGCTGACGCGAATGACATCCGGTACCGCCGTGAACGAGTCGGGGCTGTGGCCATGGGCGGACGTGATGGCCAACGCGTTGGTCCTCGACGGGCAGCCCGACTCCGCCGACGCGTTTCTGCGGCCACACGAGGAACGGGCGCGGGCACAGGGACGGCGGTCTGCGATGGCGCGGCTTGGTTACGCGCGGGGCCGGCAGTTGGGAGCGATAGGCGACTTGGCAGCGGCCCGAAGGTCTTTCGATGAATCGCTGGAGCTGCTGGACGGCACGCCGCTGCGCTACGACCTCGCGCGGGTGAATTTCGCCTACGGCCAGACATTGCGCCGGGCGGGCAAGCGTCGCGATGCCGACGCGATCATCAGCACCGCGCGCGATATCTACCTCTCGCTGGGCGCGCACACGTATGTGCAGCGCTGCGAGCGGGAGCTCAAGGCAGGCGGTCTGCACATGGTGCGCGGAGCACGCGGCCACACCGAACTCACGCCTCAGGAGGAGGCAGTGACTTCGCTTGTGGCCCAAGGCCTGTCCAACCGCGAGGTGGCCGCCGAGCTGTACGTGTCACCGAAGACGGTGCAGTACCACCTGACCCGGATCTACGCCAAGCTCGGTATCCGGTCCCGTTCCGAGCTGGCGGCGCTGCGCCGCTGATCGGTAACGGGGGCGGCGGTATTGGCAACCACGTCCTCGTATTTGACGCCCGGTGCCAGCTCGAGGACCTCGAATCCGGAGCCCGCCACATCCAGCACGGCGAGATCGGTGATGACGCGGCTGACCACCGCCCGGCCGGTCAGCGGCAGGTCGCACGACGCGACGAGCTTGGCCTGACCGGACTTGGTCACGTGTTCCATCAGCACGATCACACGGCCAGCTCCGTTCACCAGATCCATTGCGCCGCCCATGCCCTTGACCATCGCGCCCGGCACCATCCAGTTGGCCAGATCACCGTTCATCGCGACCTGCATACCGCCGAGCACTGCGACGTCGACATGGCCGCCGCGGATCATCGCGAAACTCGTTGCGGAGTCGAAGTACGACGCACCCGGTAGCACAGACACCGTCTGCTTGCCTGCGTTGATCAGGTCGGGATCGACCTCGTCGTCGTGCGGGAACGGGCCCACCCCCAGGATCCCGTTCTCGGCGTGCAGCGTGACGTCGGACTCCGCGGGCAGGTAGTCCGGGATCAGCGTCGGCAGCCCGATGCCGAGATTGACGTAGTCCCCATCCTTCAGTTCCAGCGCCGCGCGGGCGGCCATTTCACCACGGGTCCAGCTCATTTCACGGTCTCCTCAGGGCGACTGCGGGTGGTGCGCTTCTCGATGTCCTTGCGGGCCGCCTGCTCGGGCGTCAGCGCGACAATCCGCTTGACGAAGATCCCTGGCAGATGGATCTCGTCCGGGTGCAACGCGCCGACCGCGACGACCTCTTCGGCCTCCACCACGGTGAGCCGTCCGGACATCGCCGCCGGCGGGTTGAAATTGCGTGCGGCCGCATGGAATTTGCAGTTGCCCGCGGTGTCCACCACGGCCGCGCGGATCAGCGCGTAGTCGGTCACGATGCCCTCTTCGAGCACCATCTCCTTGCCTCCGAAGGTGCGCACTTCCTTGGGCGGTGACGCGAGCGCGATGCTGCCGTCGGGGTGATAACGCCACGGCAGACCGCCTGCGGCGACCAGCGTTCCGACGCCGGTGGGCGTGAAGAATGCGCCGATGCCGCTGCCGCCTGCGCGCAGTCGTTCGGCCAGCGTGCCCTGCGGCGTCAGCTCCACGGTCAGCTCGCCCGCAAGGTACTGCCGGGCGAATTCCTTGTTCTCGCCGACGTAGGAGGCGATCACCCGGCTGATCCGGCCGGCTTCCAGCAGCAGGCCCAGACCGGCGCCATCCACGCCGCAGTTGTTCGACGCGATGCTCAGGTCGGTGGCGCCCTGCTCCAGCAGCGCCTCGATGAGGAACCATGGAATGCCCGCCAGGCCGAATCCCCCAACGGCCAGGCTGGCGCCGTCCGGGATATCGGCGACTGCTTCGGCTGGCGACCCGACCAGTTTGTTCATGCTCATGACTGCTCCAGATGTTCGATGACGGCGCGGGTGATGATGTCGGGTTGCTCGGCGTTGGCCAGGTGCGCGGCGTGCGAAACAATCAGCAGCCGACCGTCTTTCACCCCGCTCGCGATCTCCTGCAGCATTGCCGGAGGGGTCGCCGGGTCGTCGGCCCCGGCGATCGCCAGGGTCGGCGCGATGATCGACGAGAGCTCGTCGCGTAGGTCCAGGGCCGCGATCGCCTCGCAGCATCCTGCGTAGCCCTCGGCAGGCGTGGCTGCGACCATCCGCTCGTGCCACTTCCGGACGTCGGGATGGGCGGCGCGGTGTTCGGCCGTGAACCAGCGCTCGACGACAGCCTCCGCGACCGCGACGGCGCCGTGCGTCCGTACTGTCGCGGCGCGGTCAGTCCAGCCGGACGCCGGTGCCAGCCGGGCGCCGGTGCACAACAACACCAGCCGGTCGACGCGGCCCGGGTTGCGAGCCGCCACTTTCATCGCCGTCATGCCGCCCAACGACAACCCGACGATGTGCGCTCGCTCCACCTCCAGCCGGTCAAGCACCGCCACCAGGTCATCGGCGAGATCGTCAATTCCATAGGGGCCCAGCGGGACCGGTGAATCGCCGTGCCCGCGGGTGTCGTAACGGATCACGCGGAACCGCTGTTCGAGGTCGGCCAGCTGCCCATCCCACATCCGGTGCGTCGACCCGAGCGAATTGGACAGCACCACCGCCGGACCGTCGGCGCGACCGGTGACGACGGAGTACACCTTCATCGCACCGCCTCGAAGACCGCGGCCAGCCCCTGGCCGCCGCCGATGCACATCGTCTCGAGCACGTACCGCGCGGCGCGGCGCTTGGCCTCGTGCGCAGCCGTGGCGAGGATTCGCGCGCCGGTGGCGCCGATGGGGTGGCCCAACGAAATTCCGGAGCCGTTGGGGTTGACCCGGTCATCGAGCGGGTCGACCTTCCACTCCTGCAGCACGGCCAGCACCTGCGCGGCGAACGCCTCGTTCACCTCGATCAGGTCGATCTCGTCAAGGGTGAGATCAGCCCGGTCCAACGCGGCCGCGGTCGCCTTCACCGGCCCGATGCCCATCACCTCCGGGTCGCAACCCGTGACCGCCCAAGATCGCAGCGCCAAAAGCGCTGTCAGACCGCGCTTCTCAGCCTCGGCCCGAGTGGTGACGACGCACATCGCGGCGCCGTCGTTCTGGCCCGACGCGTTGCCGGCCGTCACCGTGGAGTTCGGATCCACCTTGAGCCGGATCGGGCGCAGCGCGCCGAGACCCGCAACGGTCGCATCGCCGCGGGGATGCTCGTCGCGGTCGACGACGATGTCTGCTTTGCCGCGCTTTCCGGGGACGGTGACCGGCACCAGTTCGTCTGCGAACTTGCCCGCCTCGTGCGCGGTCACCGCGCGGTGGTGGGACCGCACCGCCAGCTCGTCCTGCGCTTCGCGAGAGATGCCGTAGGTGGCACGGAGATTCTCCGCCGTCTCGATCATGCCGCCGGACACGGGGTGTGACGCCCCACCGGCAGTCTCGCGGGCGCGGTCGAGTCGGTCCATCAGCGCGATGCCGCCCTGCCTGACGCCGGTCCGTAGGCCCAGCGCATAGTGCTCGACGTTCGACATCGACTCCGTGCCTCCAGCGACCACCAGCCGGGCCGCCCCTGTGGCGACTTGCGCGGCGGCATAGAGCACCGCTTGCAGGCCGGAACCACAACGCCGGTCGATCTGCAGGCCGGGCACTCTGGTGCCGAGGCCGGCGTCGAGCGCAGCCACCCGACCGATCGCCGGTGACTCGCCGTTGGCGTAACCCTGCCCGAGGACTACATCGTCGACGTCACCCTCGCCCAGGCCGGTCCGGCGGACGAGTTCGGCCAGCACCGTGGTCGCCAGCTCGGCGGCGGTGAGTGGGGCGAGCGCGCCGCCCATCCGGCCCACCGGCGTTCGGATCGGTTCGCAGATGACAACGTCCATGTAGTCGACGTTACGAAACCATCTTGATATTTGGAAATATATGTTCCAGTCTGATTGAGATTCTGAGAGTATCAATTGATGGAACTGCGGCATCTCCGATACTTCCGCGCGGTGGCTGAGGAACTGCACTTCGGCCGCGCCGCCGAGCGGTTGCACATCGCACAGCCGCCGCTGTCGCAGCAGATCCGTCAGCTCGAGCGCGAGCTGGGCGTCACACTGCTGGTCCGCAGCACTCGCAAGGTCGAGCTGACTCCAGCCGGCAGCGCCTATCTGACTCGGGCCGTGGCGATTCTCGACGCCGTCGACGACGCGACCGAGCAGGCCCAGCGCATCGCCGAGGGGGTGGAGGGACGACTGGCCATCGGGTGTGTCGGGTCGGCGACCTACTCGCTGTTGCCCCGGCTGGTTCGGGCTCTGCGCGAGCGTCTGCCAGGCGTCGAAGTCAGCATCCGCGGCGAGATGCTGGCGCCGGCTCAGATCAGTGCACTGCTGGCAGGCGAGATTGACCTGGCCCTGCTGCGCCCGCCTGTCGAGCAGTCGGGCGTCCTGCTGGAGACCGTCCGCCGCGACCGACTGCTGGCGGCGCTGCCTGAGGGACATGCGCTGGCGCTACGCGACGAATTGAGCATCGCGGACCTGCGTGATGAGGAGTTCGTCGCGCACGCCGGGCACGGCCGATCCGTGATGAACAGTGTGCTGACGGCGATGTGCGCGGACGCGGGTTTCGTGCCCCGCGTGCGCCACGAAGTCGAGGAGACATCCACACTGGTCACCCTCGTGGCTGCGGGGCTTGGCGTGGCGATAGTCCCTGATCCCACCGCGGCCCTAGACATCGCCGGTGTCTGCTACCGACCGCTGACCGGAGACCGGCTGGGGGTGGACCTCGTTGCCGCCCGCGCGGTGCAAGCGAATTCGCCGCTCATCGAACGCGTGCTGACAATTCTGCGGCAGGTGGCACGCACCAAATCCGCACCGGCATAAGGTGACCCCATGTCGCTTTCAGGGAAAACCATGTTCATCTCCGGCGCCAGCCGCGGCATCGGGTTGGAGATCGCCAAACGCGCCGCCGCTGACGGCGCCAACATCGCGTTGATCGCGAAGACCGCCGAACCGCATCCCAAGCTGCCCGGCACGGTGTACACCGCGGCCAAGGAGCTCGAGGAGGCCGGCGGTCATGCGTTGCCGATCGTCGGCGACATCCGCGACGAGCAGTCGGTGGCTGACGCGGTCGCGCAGACCGTCGAACAGTTCGGCGGCATCGACATGTGCGTGAACAACGCCTCGGCGATCAACCTCGGTTCGATCAAAGAGGTGCCGCTCAAGCGCTTCGACCTGATGAACGGCATCCAGGTGCGCGGGACGTACACGGTTTCGCAGGCCTGCATTCCGCACATGGTCGGCCGCGAGAATCCGCACATCCTGACGCTGTCGCCACCGGTCCGCCTGGAGTCGGAATGGCTCAAGCCGACCGCGTACATGATGGCGAAATACGGAATGTCGTTGTGCGCGTTGGCGATGGCCGAGGAGTTGCGTGAGGACGGCATCGCGTCCAACACGCTGTGGCCCCGCACGCTGGTGGCCACCGCGGCGGTGCAGAACCTGCTCGGCGGTGACGAGGCGATGGCCCGGGCCCGCAAGCCCGATGTGTACGCCGACGCCGCGTACGTCGTCCTCAACAAGCCTGCCCGTGAGTTCACCGGCAATGCCCTGCTGTGTGAGGACGTGCTGTTGGACTCCGGTGTCACCGACCTGTCGGTCTACGACTGCGTGCCCGGCGGAGAACTGGGTGTGGACCTGTGGGTCGACACCCCGAACCCGCCGGGATACACAGGTCCTTAATTGAATTCGATGATGCCGCGGATGTTCCGGCCTTCGCGCAGATCCTTGATTGCGTCGTTGAGCTGGTCCAGCCTGTAACGACGGGTGATCAGCTCGTCGAGTTTGAGGTTGCCGCTGCGGTACATGTCCAACAGCATCGGCGTACTCGCGCGGGCATTCATGCCGCCGTAGATCAACCCTTTGAAGGTTTTGCAGCTCTGCAGGAAGTCGACGAGTATCAGCGGCACATTGGCGATTTCGAACTTCGGTACGCCGGTCATCAGGCAGGTGCCACCTTTGCGCGTCAGCATCAAGGCCGGGGCCAGCATGTCCGCGGAGACCACACCCGGCGTCAGCACGACCCGGTCCGCCATCACCCCGCGGGTTAGCTCCTGCACCAGAGGGAAAGCCTGCTCGATCGACGGACTGGTGTCCGTCGCCCCGAAGAACTTCGCCGTATCACGTTTGAAATCAACGGGATCTACGGCGATGACGTTGTTGGCACCCGCGGCGCGGGCACCCTGCACTGCATTGATTCCGACCCCGCCGGTCCCGATGATGACCACGGTGTCGCCGGGTTCCGTCCCGACGCCAACGGTTCCGGAGCCCCATCCGGTCGTTACGCCGCACGACACCAAGGAGGCCGCCTCCAAGGGAATCGACTCGTCGATTTTGATCACGGACTCCTCTGCGAGGACGGCGTATTCGGCGAAGGTGCCGAGCTGACAGAAGGCTGTCAGGCCCTCGTCGCCAACGCGCCGCCTCACGGTGCCGTCGGTGACCGACTCCCTGGCCAGCATCATGGCCCCGTTGTCGCACAGGTATGTCATGCCTGACACGCAGAACCGGCAGGTCCCGCACGCCGCGATGAACGACATGGCCACGTGATCACCGGGTTGCACGGACCGGACACCCGGACCCACCTCCTCGACCACGCCCGCGCCTTCGTGACCACCGAGCAGCGGGAAGTAGTCAAGGCGCGGGATACCCATGGCCTCCATCATCGCCGCGAGGTCCGGGGTGGGAACCATGTCGCCGGTGGCGAAATGGTCGTCGGAGTGGCAAACGCCCGCGACGGCCATCTTCACCAGGACCTCGCCCTCATGGGGTGGGTCGAGCGTAATGTCGGTGACCTCCCAGTCCTGGCCGACGCCGCGCAGAACCGCCCCCTGACACTTCATCGGGCGCCTCCCCGCGGCTTGAGGCCCACCCGTCGCACGCCGTGCGCCGCCGCTGCGCGCACGACGGCCATCAACATCCGGAACTTACGCCGCGAATACGGGTACCACAGCAGCTCACGCGATTGGGTGGGGACACGCGGCGCTGTGATCGCTTGTGGGCGACAGTATTTCAATATGCCCTCGGCGCCACCGTTGCGGGATCCGATGCCCGAGTGCTTCCAGCCCGGCATCGGCAGGGCGAAGCTGAAGCCGTTGGCCATCACGTCGTTGATGTTGACCGCACCGGCCTCGAGCTGACGTGCCACCCGCTCGCCTCGCACCGCATCACCGGTCCACACGGTTGCCGAGAGCCCATAGCGCGAGTCGTTGGCGAGCCGGATCGCCTCGTCCTCGTCGGCCACCTTGACCACGGGCAGCGTCGGGCCGAACGTCTCCTCCGTCATGCAGGACATCGACTGGTCGACGTCGGCCAGCACGGTGGGCTGGAAGAAGGTGCCGACCCCGGTTGGCCTCCCGCCGGTAGTGACGCGCGCACCCCCGGCGACGGCTTCGTCGACGTGGCGCTGAACGATATCGCGTTGTGCCGCGGTCGCGATCGCGCCGACATCGAAGCGGTAGCCGCGGTCATCCTGTCCCTGACGCAGCTGACTCACCTTGTCGGTGAGCTTGGCGACGAACTCGTCGTAGATGGGCGCCTCGACGTACACGCGTTCCACCGACACACAGACCTGACCGGAATTGAACATCCCACCGAACGCAATGCCGTTCGCGGCGCGCTCGAGATCGGCGTCGGCCAGCACCACCGCGGGGTCCTTGCCGCCGAGTTCGAGGCTGTATGGAATCAGGCGCTCAGCACACGCGACCGCGACCTTGCGGCCGGTGGCCGTCGAACCGGTGAAGTGCACGTAGTCGGAATTGGCGATCACAGCGGCACCGGTTTCCGCATATCCGGTGGTCAATGCGAGCACCGGTGGAGCACCGATTTCGGTCCACCCGCGAACGAACTCGACTGCGCTCAGCGGGGTGACCTCCGACGGCTTCAGAAGCACCGCGGCACCCGCGGCCAACGGGGGAACCCCGTCGATCGGGGCGTTCATGAACGGGAAGTTCCACGGAATGATCAGGCCGACAACCGGATACGGCCGGTGGACGGTGGTCAGCCGCTTGGTCTTGCCAAGCGGGCTGTGAGGCTTCGGGTGGCTGTCGGCCAGAAACGCCTCGGCATTTTGGGCCCAGTAGTTGAGGATGTCCGCGGTCATGGGTACTTCCATTGACGCCTCGGCCCGCACCTTGCCGGTCTCGGACTGCAGGACATCCGTGATGTGTTCGGCGTTGTCCAGGATCCACTCCTGGAACTTCAGCAGCCAGGGTTTGCGGCCCCTCGGGCCGAGGGCTTCCCACTCCGGCTGGAACAGCCGCAATTCACGCGCCTTGGCGGCGACGGTCTCAGGCGAATCGTTCGGTACTTCGCCGACGATGGTGCCGTCGGCGGGATTGCGCACCTCGATGGTGCTCAGTTCGGTGATTGGCTGGGTAGCGGTCATGCGGGGTCCCCCGTTCCACTGTGTGGCTGGACGTGCGCCGCGTGAGCGGCGAAGTCAGAATCCCACCGGCCTGACACCCGCAAGCGAGTATTCGCATATTCGGATTTCCGTTGCTCACATAACGCACACATCGACGCCGAAGAGCGTCGCCGGCCATATCAGCGCCGTCAGTCCGTAGGCCGCCACGTCGGCGCCTGCGGGTAGCCGGGTCTGCAGCTGCGTCTCGATCAGCTGCACTCGCTCGGCCCCGAAGAAGGCGAACACCAGCCCGATCACGATGTAGGGAATCGCCATCCACAACGCGAACTCGATCATCGCCTCGACACTCACCCGACGGCTCAGCACACGACGAAGCACGGCCTCACACCAGCGCTCGGTGATCGCGGACCCGCCTGCGCACGTCGGCCAGCAGCAGGTAACTGCCGCCTTGGCGGATGAACACCGGCAGGAACCGGTTGACGAAGGCGACCAGTAGGTACAACCGCTCGAACTGGCGCTGCTTGAAGTCGCTCCACTGCGCACCCATCGCGTCCCGGAAGACCGGCGCCAGGAACCCGATGGTGAGGAATTTCAGCAGTGGCCGGAACGGCAGTGCCAGAACCGGATTGATCATTCGCAGATTCAGCAGATCCTGCAGATAGGCACGCACCCGATCGTCGATCGCGACGCGCAGGCAGGCGTCCCTCCAGTAGATGTCGAAGTCCGCCCGCGTTGGTGGCCACTGGTCCTCGGTGACCTGCAGCGTCGTGCCCAACGACCACGCCGACCGGTAGAACTGTTCAGCCTGGTCGGCGGTCATCTCGCCGCGCAACAGCCGGTAGGTGTCCTCCAGGCCGACGAAAAGGCATGCGGCGACCCACATCTGGAGATCGCGGTCAAAGGCGTTGTAGCGGACGGGACTGTCGGCAGTGGACTTGACATGGCGGTGCGAACTGTCGACGGCCTCTCTGAACGCGGCACGGTCATCGGGTCCGCCGAGGATCGCCACGGCCAGATACTGAAATGTCGTCCTGACCCGTTTCCACGGGTGCTTCAGCAGATTGCCGGAATCCACCTTGCTCTCGGCGACGCCGTAACCGACCTCCGGCCAAGACAATTGCATGACCACGTTGGCGGCGCCGGCGGTGAACGCCCAGAAATCCATGGCCTCGGCCGCCGTCACGTCGGCGTCCGGGTCCCAACGCGCGGTGCGGCGGCGGACGTCGATGCGGCAGTCAACGGGTGTCATGCCAGGCACACCGTCGAAACCAACATCACCGGCCACCACACGATCGCCCTGACGTCCCCGGCGTGGGTCAGCGCCCACAGCACGCCGATGGCCAGGTACGGCACAGCGAGCATGACGGCCGTGCCGATCCACTCGGCGATCGTCATCTCAAAACTCAAGACACTCTTAAGCGCGCTGAGCATGCTCGACCCCCTGGCGTCCGGCCCGCGAGCGATTATGTTAATGGCGATTCGCACTGCGAGGGGTCGATTTCCGATTGTCTGAGCGGATAAGTCCGCTGAATGTGAACGGCAGTGCTTATTCGAGCATGGCGCGAACGCTGTCGGCGAACGCGGCGGTGGTGAAGCACGTCGGTTCGGCGAATTCCTCCAAGGTAATCGCTGCGTTCCAGTCGGCGTCCGCGGTGGCACGCAGCAATGGCTTGGTCATCGCGACCGCGTGCGGCGGCAAACTCGCGATGCGCGAAGACCATTCGTCGGCGGCGGCCAGCAGCCCATCGTGCTCGACGACCTCCTGTACGAGCCCCAGCCGAAGCGCTGTGTCCGCATCGATGTGGTCGCCGCGCAGGTAGTAGGCGAGCGCGCCCTGGTAGCCGAGACGACGGGTGAGCGCCCAACTCGTGCCGACCTCGGGGATCAGGCCGAGGCGGCCGAACGCCGGGACGATCACCGCGCGATCACTGGCGATGACGAGGTCGCAGGTCAGGGCCCAGGCCAAGCCCACGCCGGCGGCCGCGCCGTTCAGCGCGGCGATGAAGATCGTGTCGGACCCGGCGATGAGGCGAGCGATGCCGCCGAACTCGCGGCGGATCCACCGCCACACATCGGCGACCCCCTCGGGCTCGCCGAGCGATTCGACGGCCACCTTCATCATCTTCAGGTCGCCACCGGCGCTGAATCCCGGATCGGCGCCGGTCAGCACGACGGTGCGGACGTCGGCATCGGCGTCCAGCGCAACCAGCGCCCGCCGCAATTGACGCACCAGCGGAGCGGAAAGCACGTTGAGCCGGTCGGATTCGTCGAGCGTGACCACCGCCCGGTCGCCGCGATGATCGACGTGCACCCGTTCGGGCGCATCGGCCTCGTCGCCGCTCGCAACGATTGCGCGGTACATGGACTTCATTGCTCCTGCTCCTCAATATCGTTGGCGCGCAATACCACCCACGCAGCGGATGCGAATGTGTCGACGGCGTCGCGTGGCATCTTGGCTTCTTCGCCCGTGATCCAGTAGCGGCTGTACTCCTGCGCCGGACCGAGCCAGAGCGCGGCGGTGACACCCAGCCGCATCGGCTGCAGCGCCCCATAGGCGTGGTGGGGACGCCACCAGTCCCGGACTGCGGCGAAGAACTCCCGATTCGCGTCGCGTAACGCCGCGCTGTCGAGCGGGTCACCGAGCAGCAGCCTGGCCTCGCCACGGTGCTCGGTCACCCACCGCAGGTGGTACGCCACGCCGCCGCGGATGCCGCCTTCGGCGATGTCGTGGTCGCGCAGCATCGTGACGAACCCCGCCTGGTATTCACTGATCAACTGCGCGTAGACGGCCGCAGCCAGCGCGGGCTTGTCAGGGAAATGGTGGTACAGCGCGCCGACACTCACCTCGGCCTCCCGTCGGACCTCGTCGAGCGTGGGCACCAGTGCACCGTCGACCGCGAACCGGCGCCGCGCCACTTGTAGCAACCGGTCGCGGGCGTCCGAAGTCTTCGCACCCGAGGGCACGAGGAATACTCTAGTTGTACCGAGGAATCCTCGGTAGATTCAGAGCAGCGTGGCTTGTTCGGGCTCCGGCTTGGCGGGTTCGATCAGTTCGGGGCCGTTGTTGCGGATGCTGTTGACCAGCCGCGACACCTCGCGAATCTCGATGCGGTCCAGATCGCCGTGGCCGCGCAGCAGTCCCTCGTCGATGGGAGCATCGGGATCGAGCCAGCGATCCCAGTCGTCGCGGCTGATGGTCAACGGCATGCGGTCGTGGATCTCTGCCAGCGGTCCGGCGGCATCGGTGGTGATGATCGTGCAACTCAGCAACGGCGGCGCGTCTTTGGGCCCGTCCTTAGGCCGCCAGGTCGACCACAGGGCCGCCATGAACAGCATCTCGCCGTCGCAACCGTACATGTAGAAGGGCGTCTTGGGCGCCTTCTTGCCGGATGCAGTTTCACCGTTCGGGCGCCACTCGTACCAGCCGTCCATCGGCACCAGGCAGCGCTTGTTCTTGGCGGAGTTGCGGAACGCGGGCGAGGCGGTCACCTTCTCGGCCCGCGCGTTGATCAGCAGCGGTCCGTTGGTGTCGGGGCCACCGTCCTCCGCGGTCTTGGCCCACGGCGGCACGAGGCCCCACCGCATCAGCCGCACCCGCCGCGTCGACTCGTCGTCCGGTTCGGTGTGCCGCTTGACGACCGTGCTGATCGTCGTGGTCGGTGCGACGTTGTAGTTGACACCCGGGGTGTCCTTCTCGGCCGAGGTGGCCTCGTCGATCGCCTTGATCTTCTCGGCCAACAGGGCCGGATCGATGGTTACCGCGAATCGCCCACACATATATCCCATGGTGGCACGCGGATCGGACAGGGCAGGATGGAGGCCGTGAGCAACTGGCAGGCACCGTCGACGCCGACCCCGGTGCACGCCACACTGACGGTGCCGGGCTCCAAGTCGCTGACCAATCGGGCGCTTCTGCTCGCCGCGCTGGCCACTCCGAACGGGACGTCGACCGTCAGCGGCGCGTTGCGCAGCCGCGACACCGATCTGATGATCGGCGCATTGCAGACGCTCGGCGTTGACGTCGACGGCGCAGGCACCGAGTTGACGATCAGCGGCGCCATCGCGCCGCAGCCAGGTGCGCGGGTGGATTGCGGCCTGGCAGGCACCGTGCTGCGCTTTGTCCCGCCGGTGGCGGCGCTGAGCACCGAGGCGGTGCTGTTCGACGGCGACGAGCAGGCCCGGGGCCGCCCGATCGCGCCACTGCTCGACGCGCTTCGCGGCCTCGGAGTGGACATCGACGGCGACGGTCTGCCGTTCGCGGTGCGCGGTGCCGGGTCCGTGGCCGGTGGCGTGGTCGAGATCGACGCCTCCGCGTCGTCGCAGTTCGTCTCCGGTCTGCTGCTGTCCGGTGCGGCGTTCGCCGACGGGCTCACGATCGTGCACACCGGCGAGTCGGTGCCGTCGGCGCCGCATATCGCGATGACGGTGTCGATGATGCGCGATTCGGGCGTCGAGGTCGACGACGGCGAGGCCAACCGCTGGCATGTCGCGCCCGGCCCAATTGCCGTGCGGGACTGGATCATTGAACCCGATCTGTCCAATGCCGTCCCGTTCCTGGCGGCGGCCGTGGTCAGTGGCGGTATCGTCCGGGTGAGCGGCTGGCCACAAGCCAGCATCCAGCCCGCCGAGGACATATTCTCGATCCTTGAGAAGCTGGGTTCGGTTGTGCGCCAAGGGAGTTCACACCTGGAGGTGCAGGGTGCCCGGACCTACGGCGGCTTCGATGTCGACCTGCACGACGTCGGCGAGCTGACGCCTGCTGTCGCAGCCATGGCGGCGTTGTCGTCCGACGGCGCGGTGTCGCACCTCAGCGGGGTGGCCCACCTGCGAGGCCACGAGACGGACCGGCTCGCGGCGTTGTGCGCCGAAATCAACGGTCTCGGCGGGCAGTGCGAGGAAACACCCGACGGCCTACGCATCACGTCGCGGCAATTGCACGGCGGCGTGTGGCGCTCATATGCAGACCACCGAATGGCGACCGCGGGCGCCATCGTCGGGCTGCGGGTGCCCGGCATCGAAGTGGAAGACATTGGTACGACGGCGAAAACGCTGCCGGAATTCCCACAGATGTGGGCCGAGATGCTCAAAGGCCAAACTGCGGAGAGCGGTCCGGACGCGAGGGGGAAAAAAGGCCTTTGAGCCCTCGCGAGTACGACGAGTCCGATGTCCGGGTCCGACCCGGCCGGGGCTCGCGGCCGCGAACCAAGACTCGCCCCGAACACGCCGACGCGCAGGAAGCCATGGTGGTCACAGTCGACCGCGGCCGGTGGGGATGCGCGCTGGGCCGGGACACCGACCACCGGGTCACCGCCATGCGCGCACGGGAACTCGGCCGCACGCCGATCGTCGTCGGCGACGATGTCGGCATCGTCGGCGACCTGTCCGGGCGGCCCGACACGCTGGCCCGCATCGTGCGGCGCGGTGAGCGGCGAACGGTGTTGCGGCGCACCGCCGATGACACCGATCCGACCGAACGCGTCGTCGTAGCCAACGCCGACCAGCTGCTGATCGTGGTTGCGCTGGCCGACCCGCCACCCCGAACCGGCCTGGTCGAGCGCGCGCTGATCGCGGCATACGCCGGCGGACTCGAACCCATCCTGTGCCTGACCAAGACCGACCTGGCCCCGGCTGAACCGTTCGCCGCGCAGTTCGCCGATCTCGATCTGACGATCACCACCGCCGGCCGCGACGACCCGCTCGATGCCGTGGCGCCGATGCTGAGGAACAAGGTGACCGTCCTGCTCGGGCATTCCGGGGTCGGCAAGTCCACGCTGGTGAATCGCCTTGTGCCGGACGCAGACCGGGCGACAGGCGAGGTGACCGACATCGGCAGGGGCAGGCACACGTCGACCCAGTCGGTGGCGCTTCCGCTGAGCCTTGGCGGCTGGGTGATCGACACGCCAGGCATCCGGTCGTTCGGGCTCGCCCACATCGAACCCGACGATGTGCTGCTGGCCTTCTCCGATCTCGCCGAGGCGATCAAGGACTGCCCGCGCGGATGCGGGCACATGGGGCCACCCGCCGATCCGGAGTGCGCGCTCGACAGGCTGACCGGTCCTGCCGGCGGGCGCGTGGCGGCGGCGCGACGGCTGCTGGCGGCGCTGAGGGAAGGCTAGGAGAAGGCTGCAAGTCCACTTGCCCTGTTGCTCGTTAATAAAGCTAAGAGTTAATGGGCTAAGTGAGTGCTGATCGGACAGACGACGACACCTGGGACCTGGCGACCAGCGTCGGCGCGACCGCCACCATGGTCGCCGCGGGCAGGGCACGTGCCACCAGGGCCAACCTCCTCGACGACCGCTACGCCGAGCCCTTGGTACGGGCCGTCGGCGTCGATTTCTTCACGCGCTGGGCAACCGGTGAGCTCGCCGCGGCCGACGTCGACGTTCCCGGCTCGTTCTGGGGCATGCAGCAGATGACGGACCTGCTCACCGCGCGCACTCGGTACTTCGACGCCTTCCTCACCGATGCGACCGATGCCGCCATCCGTCAGGTGGTGATTCTCGCGTCGGGGCTCGACGCGCGCGGATACCGCCTCGCGTGGCCTGCGGGCACCGTCATGTTCGAGATTGACCAGCCGGAAGTGCTGGCATTCAAGGCCGCGACGCTCGCCGAGTTGAAGGCGGCGCCGACGGCCGAGGTGCGGACGGTCCCCATCGACCTGCGGCAGGACTGGCCCGCCGCGCTGCGCGACGCGGGCTTCGATGTGACCAAGCCTTGCGCATGGACGGCCGAAGGCCTGCTTCCGTTCCTGCCCGCGGAGGCCCAGGATCGCCTGCTGGCCAACATCACCGCGCTCAGCGTCGACGGCAGCCGGCTGGCGTCGGAGGTGGCGGTGATGTCGGCCTCCGCGGGCGACGGCCAATTGTCGGACTCGATGGACGACGTCACGAAGCGCTGCGAGACCACGGCTTCGACATCGAGCTCGGCGAACTCGGCTACCCCGAGGAGCGCGCGGACGTCGCCGACTATCTCGACAGCCGGGGCTGGCGCTCGGTGCGCAAGCCGCTGCGGGAGCTGCTGGCCGATGCGGGGCTGCCCAAGCCACCGGAATTGGAGAACTCCGCGTTCGGCGACAACTACTACTGCATGTCCGTGAAGGGACGCTGAGCACCGACACGTAGCTGGTCTATCAGCGGTGGTAGCCGGGCACGAAGTGCTGGATCCGATCCGCGCCGTGGTGGCCGTGCCAGCCGGGGACTGCCTCGGGCGCGGGGTGCGCCTTGACGGCGGGGGCGTACGAGTAGCCCGGGCCGCTCGGCTGCGTCTGGGTGGCCGCGTTGGCCATGCCTGCCATGCCGAGGGCGGCACCGACGATGATGCCTGCCGAAACCACCGACAGGACGAAGGTGCGGGCGATGTTGCTGATCATCTCTGAGTTCTCCTGTGTCAGTTGGCTTTTCAGCTTCTGCGCCGCTGCGTTCCGGCGATGAACTAAGAATGCCGGACGCAGCCCACGCTGTATGTCGGGCGATCGGCCGGTCACAGGGGGAGATCGGTTGTCCCCGATCGGGGGAACTAGGCTCGCGGCCGTTAGCCCGATACCGGCCGTCGCGCAGACCGACACCGTGCCCGCCGTGAATCAGGTTGAGGCGCATCCGTACTTCGCCAACGCCGAGGTCTGCGCCTACAATCAGGAATACGGAATCACTACTGAGGCTTGGTCGCCACTCGCACGCGGCAGAGCGCTCGACGAACCCGTTGTGACCCGAATCGCCGTCGCTTCGGGTAGGTCACCGGTCCAGGTGGTGCTTCGCTGGCACCGTCAGCGAGGCCATGTCGCCTTCCCCAAATCGGTGACACCACAACGTATCAAGGACAACTTCGCACCGCTCAGGGTCTGATGGCCAACAGCGCCGGGGTGTGTCCTGGCCATGCGGAGCTCATTTCGTCGATCAGCGTGCGAGGTTCCTCGGCCGGCGCCACCGCAACCGTTCGGACGAAGACGTCTAGCCGCGTCAGCATCCAGAACATCGCGGCGAGAAGCCGTCTTGGGACGCGGCTGAGCACCGTCATCGGCGCTGGGGTGACGGCGTTTCCGAGGTGGCGTACCAGACGAATCCCTTCGTTCATCGCGCCGGCCATGCGCAGCGACTCGCGTTTGGACAGGCCGCCTCCGCGGAGGTCGGCGGTGCTGCCTGCGATCACCAACGGCACGATGACCGCGGCGTGGGACCGCAACCAACTCTGGATATCCGGGTGGACGGTAGCGGGAATGCCTGCGTTGCTGAATATCTCGGCCCAGAACGGATCCGTGACCGTCGTCGACATTCTGCGACGGAGGATGCTGAACGACAGAGTGCCGTCGGCGACGCTGGCAACGATAGCGGGAAAGCCGAACGCAAAGCGGTGTGCACCGACGCCGTCGCGCAGCCGGTCGAGCGACTGGAACGTGTTGAACATGAACATCACCGACGCTGCGCCGCTTCGCGCCAGCGTGGGCAACAACGTGTCGACCTCAGATGCCAACACCGTGACGAGCACCAGGTCGTATGGTCGACTCATCGAGCACGGCTGCGACGCGGATGCCGGCTCGTTGGCCGTCAGCGGTGACGATCGCGCCGTCGCCGCGCAGCTGTTCGAGCCTGCGGCCGCGCGCGATGACCGTCACGTCGTGCCCTGCCCGGGAGAGCCGGAATGCGAACGTGCTGCCGATGCCGCCCGGCCCGATGATTGCGATCTGCATGTCTTCCTCGATACCAGAAGCTGAAATCACTGAGGCCCTCCCCATTCGGGAAGGGCCTCAGTGACTGGACGGGATCAGCGGTGGTAGCCCGGCTGCAGGTTCTCGACGTGCCACACGCCGTGGTGGCCATGCCAGCCCGGCGTCGCAGAAGGCGCCGGGTGCGCCTTGACCTCCGGGGCGGCCACGATGCCCGGCTTGGGATCGGAAGCGACTGGGGTGGCCGCATTGGCCATACCCGCCATGGCGAGGGCGGCGCCGCCGATGATTCCGGCCGAGACGACCGGCAGGGCGAAGTAGCGGACGAAGCGGCGGCTGTTGTTGATGTTCATTTGAGTTCTCCTGTCTCCGTTGACTTTTGGTCTCTTGCGTCGGTGCGTTCCGGCGATGACTCAACAATGCCGCGATCAGGCCGCGGTCTATGTCCGGTGATCGGCCGACGCACCGGTTGAATCGCATGTCCCCCGATCGGGGGAACAGCCCAGAGTCGGCTTACGCTGGGTTGCAGACGCCTGCCCAGAGGAGTGACGGTGACGCGCTACCAGCTGCCCGACATTGCGGATTTGATCCGGCTCGGCGATCGCCACGAACGCGCCATCACGGTGTACGCAGAAACCTCGCCCGCTCCCAATGAACGCGAGAACAGCTTGCTGCAGGTGAAGAGTGCCGTCGACCGCGCGTTGCGCACCATCCGCGAGGGCGGCGCACGGCACGCCGCCGAGGAGAAGCTGCGCTCGCGGTGGGCGGAGATCGCCGACTCGGATCTGTGGCTCAGATTGTCGCGGTCGTTGGCGGTCTTCATCGCCGACGACTTCCATGAGGTCTATGTGCTGCCCAATGCGCTCGAGACGCAGTCACAGCTGGGCGACTACTTCGACATCGGCGAGCTGGTGCGTGCCGTGACGACGCCGCAGCAGGCGTACGCGCTGACGCTGTCCGCCAACGGCTGGAACCTGTGGCGCGCGACGGCCACTACTCGGGCCGAAGAACTCCCGCTCGTCGGCGAGTACGCCACCGACGTCGCCGAGGCCACCAACCGCGCGACTGTCCGCGACCGCGGGCACGTGCGGCGGCTGGTCGGCGACGAAGGCAAGAAGGTGCTGCTCGAGACGTACGCCAAGCGGGTTGCCGAAGCGGTGCGGTCCGAACTGGGGCACACGGACGCGTCGGCGAGCGTGCCGCTGTTTCTCTTCGCGACCGACCCGCTGCTGGACCTCTACCGCGGCGTCGACCGCAAGCGCCAGATCATCGCCGTTCCAGGAGCTCCCGACGAACTGCGGCCGGACCAGATCGACCATGCCATCCGCGAATCGCTGTCGACACTGAATGCGCAGCGGACCAGCGCGCGCGTGGACGAGATCGCCAACGGCGTCGGCCGGGGGCTGGTCGCCACCGACGTCGCCGACATCGCGCGCGCCGCTGTCGCCGGGGCGGTCTCCACGCTCGTGTACAACTTCACGGTCGACATCCTCGGTCGACTCGATGACTCGACCGGCGAGGTCAGCTACGGCGACGACGGTTATGACCTGTTGTCGCGGATTGCGGTCATCGTGCTCGACAAGGACGGCGAAGTGATCGCCGCGCGGCCCGAGGAGATCACCGCAGACATCTGGAACAACACCGCCGTCGCGGCGCTGCGGTTCCCGCTGTCCTAAACCCCCGCGAACGTGCGTGTCCGCACGGCGACACGCCGGCATCCACGAGCATTTTATGCACGCTGGCGGACAGCGAGCGTGCGTAGAGTGCGGACGTGACCGAACTGGGCTTCCTGGCGCGTACTCGCGAGGGGTACGACCTGACCGCGGCCGTGTACGCCCAACAGTTTCACGACCACCTGCACGACAAGCCGCTCGACCGCGCGATGCTGGCCGGGTTCGCCGGATTGCTGGATCGCGATGGCGTCATCGCCGACGTCGGCTGCGGCACTGGTGCAACGTCGCGCGTGCTCGCAGACATCGGGCTGGACGTAATCGGTATCGACTTGTCTCCCAACATGCTCACAGAGGCACGGCGCCGCAACCCCGATCTGCGCTTCCAAGTCGGATCAATGACAAATTTGGACTTCGACGACGGCCACTTCGAAGGAATCTGCGCGTGGTACTCGGTGATCCACATACCCGATGACCAACTACCGCACGTCTTGTCGGAATTCCGCCGCGTGCTGCGCCCCGGCGGATGGGTGCTACTGGCATTTCAGGTCGGCGAGCAACCCCGCGAGTTCAAGCAGATGTTCGGCGAGCAAGTGTCGTTGACGTTCTACCGGCGCCAGCCGGACAGCGTCGCCCTGCTATTGGAAGCGGCGGGCCTTGAGCCGTATGCGGGTTTGGTGCGTGAACCCAACGACGACGGCTTCGAATCGACGCCACATGCCTATCTGATCGCCCGTCGAATGTGAGCTTGTATCGACAGTCAGGGCATCGCCTCGGCCACCGAGATGTGTCCTTCGAAGCCAAGATCTGCGGCCGTTTGTCGATAGCGATCGCGGAGATCTCGATACGCGATCGTGTCGCCTTGAGCGCGCGCTAGCAGCGCACGCAACCTCAGAAGCGCGACGTCGTGCAGCACGAATCCGGGATCGGTGCGAACGGCGGCCAACCGGTCGATCGCGGCGTGTGCCTGCTCGAGGTCACCGTCGCCGCAACGTTGCACCAGCGCCTCGACCAATGCGGTGGTGGCGAGCGCGCACCAGATCGATCCACCCGTGTCGTAGAAACCGTCGAGGACTGAGCGCGACAGTTCGACGGCGCCGTCGAGATCCCCGACTCTCGTCTTTTCCCGCGCGATGTGGATGTCGGCAAGCGGGACGGTCAGCAATGAAAACCGGTCCCTGACGGACCTCTCACGCATCTCGGCCAGCAATCGGAATCCGGCTTCCCGGTCCGGACCGTTGTGGTGGATGAGGATGACGGCCCGCGCAGCTTGGGCACCAAGGAGGCAGATGTCGTCACCGGATTGCTCCGCTCTTGCCAAGACGTCGGCGGTGTCGCGAAGCGCAGTGGCATCGGGCAGCAACGCCCCAAAGGCGGCGACGGCGTAGACGTAGGTGTAGTAGTTCGCAGCCTGTGCCGTCATCGGGTCGAATGTTCGCGCCATGGCATTGGCCTGGTTCAGGTCAGCCTTCCAGCCCGCGATTCCCAAACACATTCGTGCGCTGGATCTCAGAGCCAACGCCACCGCCATCGGGGAGCCCAGGAACTGGTCACCTTTTCTCGGGTCGTTCTCGGCAAGATCGATGATCCGTTGGGTCACCCGTAGCAACTCAGCCATCTCGCCCGTCTCGTGCTTGGCTGTTGCCACTCCCATCGACAACGCGACCGTCAACGTCGAATCCCCTATCGAATCGAGCAGCGCCACCAGTTCGTCGGCCAGACGTGACGCCTCCTGACGACGGGCGTTGAAGAGGAGCAAGGTCTGTAGTCCGTTCAACCCAAGCACCAAAGACCGCTTATCGCCGGCAGCGGTACACAGGTCGCGGAGTTCATCGAAGCCAATCTCTGCCCCGCCTCCCCCGACGCGAAATGCGGTGGCACACAATGGCGCCCGCGCCGCGATACGTAACGACATTCGATCGGGGTCGCCATCGGGCAACCGGTCGGCCACCAGCAGTGCCCGTCGCCAGCTGTTTCGCGCGGCGAGAATGTCGCGGTTGGTCAGCCATGTGCCGGCGCGCATGTGCCAGTCGAAGGCGTCATGGGAATCACCGGCCGCCTCGAGATGCTCGGCGATCAACGCGGCATCCTCATCGACCGATGCGGGGTCGCGGGCCTGGATGGTGGCGGCAAGACGCCTGTGCAATTGGGCACGGCCGGACTTGAGCTGCGATTCGTAGGCCACCGCGCGGATCACCGGGTTACGAAACGCGTACTCGGCACGCCGTCCAAACCTGACCTGGTCCACGAGATCGGATTTGATGAGTGGCGCGACATCGACGCTGTCGACCACGCTCGCCAACAGGTCGGCATCGAAACGAGAACCGATGACAGCTGCGGCGTTCACCGTCTGTTTTGCGGCCACGCCTAGCCGATCGATGCGAGCGCCGATCGTGGCCTGCAGCGTGGCGGGCACATCCACATCACCGATGTCGCCACGCGATGTATACGCGCCTGGCGCACCATTCAACACGCCACGCTCGGCCAGATCGCGGACGATCTCCTCGGCGAAGAAGGGATTTCCGGCGGCTCGGGTGGACACGTGGTCAGTCAGATCCGCCAGCGAGGGATCATCCCCCAGTAGATCAGCGGCGAGCGTCGACGCGTGCGCATGATTCAGGGGTCGCAGCGCGATCACTTGTGCGCCGGAGGCGTGCATCAGCGCACCACGGTATTCGGGACGGGATGTGATGAGCATCAGCGACGGTGTCTGCGGGATGACGGCGAGGAACTCTGCCATCATCGACTCGCTCACCTCGTCTATCCAGTGCACGTCCTCGACCACGTAGACCGCAGGTTCGGGTTGTGCCATCGCGGCCGAGTTGATCAGTGCACTCAATCGCCGGCGCCGCGCCTCGGGGGCGATGGCCGGCAGAGTCACCGCCGCGTCACCGATGCCCAGCAGGTCGTCGAACAGGAGCATGTCTTCATCGTCTGCATCAGCGAATTGCTCGCGGACGCGCACCGGGCAGCGTCAGCAGCCAGACCGTCGATTCCCAGGGCGGCGCGCAGAATTCGCGAAATCACCTGGAAAGAAACGTCGCTCGCATGTGACTCGCAATAGGTGGTGAACACCGCCACATGGCGTCGCGTGGCGATTGCGGTGACTTCGCGAACGAGCCTGCTCTTGCCGATGCCGGCTGGCCCGACGATGTTCACGGCGCAGCCCGCGCCCCCGACGGCCTCGTCCAGGACCGCGGTGAGGAAGTTCAGTTCCCTGGTGCGCCCAACCAAACGCGACTCCCTGCGGGAGTGCGGATGATGCTCGCCGATCGCACGCAGCAGTCGCGCCTTCACCGGAGTGTCGACGCCCTTGATCTGCACCACCTCAGCGTCACCCAGCGCCACCGTGTCCTCGACCAGTCGCGCAGTCGATTCGCTGAGCATCACGCCGCCTGGTGGCGCCGCCGACTCCATTCGCTGCGCCATCCCGACCTGCTCGCCGATGGCGGTGTAACCCGCCGCCTTGGAACCGATCTCGCCCGCGATCACCTGGCCGGAATTGACCCCGATGCGCAGTTGCAGCGTGACGCCATCGCGAGACTTCACGTCTGCCGCCAGCCGCTCGGCCTCTCGTTGAACCCCCATCGCGGTAAGGCATGCCCGTAAAGCGTGGTCCTCCAAGGAGATCGGCGCACCGAACACCGCCATGATCCCGTCACCAGTGAACTGGTTCACCGTGCCGCCGTAGCGCTCGACAACCAATGCCGATCGCTCCAATAGCTCGGTCATGATTTCCCGTAGCCGCTCCGGCCCAACGGCCGCTGCGATGTCCATCGATGGACTACATCGGCGAATAGGACGGTCACCTGCTTGTACTCCGCCGACTTCTCCGGTGCGGCGATCGGCGTCCCGCATTCGAGACAGAACTTCGCAGTCGGCGGCAGCTCGAAACCGCACGCCGCGCACGCCACCCCCGCGGCGGTCATGTCGCCTCCGCAGATGCCATCTGCGAGCCAGAACGGCCGCCGACCACCACGCCGACATCGTTGCACCGCGCGCACCGCCAAGCGGGCAAAATGGGCGCTCCACTAACCACGAGCGTGCGCTAAATGCACGCGAAATCCGGCGCGTCGGTGTGCAGACACGCACGTTCGCGGGTTGTGGCGTCAGGCCGCCAGTCTTGGCGCCCGCTTCTCGACCCGCTTGCCGCGACGCCAGCCACGCACCGTGGCGATGGCGGTCCTGAGCCCGCGGCGTCGACCGGTTGCCGGATCGGTATACCCGAACCCGGGCTCCAGCTCGGAGAACATCCGCTCGCTGCGGGTCTCGGGAGCATCATCGACGGTGTCGCGCAGGTATTTGTCCGGCAGCGACAGCTTGGCGATGGTCCGCCACGTCTTGCCGTACTGCACCAGGAACGAACCCGTCGTGTAGGGCAGGTCGTACTTGTCGCAGACCTGCCTCACCCGCACCGAGATCTCGTGCAGCCGATTGCTCGGCAGATCCGGATAGAGGTGATGCTCAATCTGGTGGCACAGGTTGCCGCTCATGAACCGCAGCGCCGGGCCGTTCTCGAAGTTGGCACTGCCGAGCATCTGCCGCAGATACCACTGACCCTTGGTCTCGCCGACCATGTCGGTCTTGGTGAATTTCTCTGCGCCGTCAGGGA
>Ga0157380_10000138_pt1 | contig 40711 bp, 42 predicted proteins | sample S35metaG_FD_119757 | JGI IMG/M metagenome (GOLD analysis project Ga0157380, IMG submission 119757) | Switchgrass rhizosphere microbial communities from Kellogg Biological Station, Michigan, USA - S3-5 metaG | ecosystem: Host-associated > Plants > Roots > Rhizosphere > Soil | place: USA...
GCGCCGACGGCGATCCGTACTTTCATAAGTGGGGCGCCGAGATCCCCGCCGAGAACGACCTCTCCTCACTGCGGCTGCTGGGCTCGGTCGGCGAGCCGATCAACCCCAAGGCTTGGCTCTGGTACCACAAGGTGATCGGCGCCGAAAGGTGCCCGATCGTCGACACCTGGTGGCAGACCGAGACCGGCGCGATCATGATCACGCCGCTGCCGGGGATCACGGCGACGAAGCCCGGTTCGGCGACGACCCCCTTCCCCGGGGTGGCGGCCGAGGTCGTCGGCGAGAGCGACGGCGAGCCGGTCGAGCAGGGCCAGGGGCTGCTGATCCTGACCAAGCCCTGGCCGTCGATGTTGCGCACCCTCTACAAGGAGGAAGAGCGCTTCGTCGAGACCTACTTCTCGCGCTTCGGCAAAGAGACATACCTGGTCGGCGACGCGGCACGGCGCGACGAGGACGGCTATCTCTGGGTGATCGGCCGAATCGACGACGTCGTCAACGTCTCCGGCCACCGCCTCTCGACCGCTGAGGTCGAGTCGGCGATCGTCGCCCACGAGAAGGTCGCCGAGGCGGCCGTGATCGGCCAGTCCGACGAGCAGACCGGCCAGGCGATCTGCGCCTTCGTGACCCTGCGCGGCGACACCGAGCCGAGCGAGGAGCTGGTCGAGGGGATCCGCGCCGTCGTCGCCGAGCGGATCGGCAAGTTCGCGCGGCCGAAGCGGATCGTCTGGGCCGACGAACTGCCCAAGACCCGCTCCGGCAAGATCATGCGCCGGCTGCTGCGCGACATCGCCGAAGGGCGCGCTCTCGGCGATGTGACGACGCTGCGCGACCCCAGCGTGATGGAAGAGCTCGAGGCGAAGATCGGCGCCTACGAAGACGAGGACTGACGCGAGTTAGGACTGGTCCAGCCGGCGGGTTACTTCCTCGGCCTCCGGCTCGGCTTCGATCGCCTCAAAGTGCTCGAGTGCCTGGGACCAGGCGCTTCTAGCCTCGTCGGGGGAATCGAGGTCGGACTCGATGTCGCCAAGCTCCAGTAGAGCTTTGCCGAGGAGCGAGCGATCGGATAGCTCGGTGCCGATTTCGACCGCTAGCCAGAGCCCGGCGCGAGTGGCGTCCATCTCCCCGATGGCGCGGTTGACCCGTGCCGTTTGCAGTGCGGTTTGGCCTTCGCCGTAGCGGTCGCCTAGAGCACGGCGAATTGTCATCGCTTCGTCGAGTAGGGCCTGTGCCGGCTGGAAGCGCTCTGAGTCCGTGAGGGCGTCTGCGAGCAGGCCGGCGGTCCGCGCAACCCCATGTTCGTCGCCAAGGGCACGACGTATGCGAAGTGCCTCGACGTGGAGTCTTGTCGCTTCGGATGCGTCGCCCTGGCGCAGGAAAAGTTGACCGAGGTTGTTGAGGGTCCGGCTAGTCCCCTCTCCGTCACCGATCTCTTGGCGGATGCTGAGCGCCCTGTCGAACATCTCGCGCGCGCCGTCGAAGTCACCGGCGTCGCGCAGCGTCATGCCGAGATTGTTGAAGCCGCGTGCAAGGCCGAACTGCTGCTCTTCGCCCTCATCGACTTCGCGCCAAAGCTTGACCGACTCGCTGAACACCCGCCGCGCCTCGTCACGTTTGCCGAGCTTGCGAAGAACGAGTCCGAGGTTGCTCAGCGCTTGAGCCTCGCCGACGCGGTCATCGACCGCGCGGAAGCTCTCCAGCGCTTGGTCGAACTCAGCGGCCGCCTCTTCGAAGCGGGCTTGGAGACGATGAATCGTGCCCAGGTGGTTGAGCATTTCCGCGACGGCTCCGGCCTCTCCCATGCGGTCTGCCGCCTCGACTGCCTGGTTAAGCACCTCCTCGCCCTCATCCCAATATGAGCGGCGGGCGAGAAACGGAGCGAACGACCCGACTAGCTCGACGACCTGAGCATCGTCCTCTTCACGGTGGGCGAGTCCCAGCGCGGCGAGAAACTCGTCGCGATGATCCTCGTACCAGTCGAGGGAGCTGCGCTCACGTTCGAGATCGATCGGCACGATGTCTCAGATCTCGCCTTTCAGGTCGCCGACATGCTCGTTTGCGGCGTTCACAAGCAAGGCAACCCTACGTTCCTGCGCGGACGAGACCTCAGCGCCGGCAAGCTCTCCGCGGGCAAGTGACGCGGCCACGGCACGCAACAATCCGTGGAGTTTCCAGCGGCCGCCCTCGAGTGGGATGAGCAGCCGCTCGTCCCCCAGCTCCTCGAGTAGTTGGGCCGCGCTTCCCTCGTCGGTTTGCACAAGCGCGGCGACCACGCTCGGGTTGATGTCAGCGACGTCGAGTGCGGCGACCAGCAACAACAGCCGCCGCGCCGGTGTGCTTGCCGTGCCGATCGCCGAGGAGAACGTGCTGCGGAGGGTGCCGTGGGGGTCATCGAGTGCCGCCAGCTCCTCGATCGGATTGGACGCCGGCTGGGCAAACTCGACAAGCGGGCGAGTGGGGTTGCGTCGGGCGCGTCCGGCGACGACGACAAGGGCGAGCGGCAATCCGCCGCAGCGCGAGACGATTGCCGCGGCCGCCTCGGGTTCCCCGCGGACACGGTCGCCGATCATCTTCTCGAGCAGGACGACGGCATCACGGTCGCCTAGCTCGGCAAGGTCGATCGCCGGTGCGGCTCCGAGCGAGAGCGGCGCTCGCGAGGTAATCAGGACCATGCTCTTGGGGCTGGCTGGAATCAGGTCGCGAATCTGCTCATCGCTGTGGGCGTCATCGAAGACCAGCATCACCGACACGTCGTTCAAGACCGATCGCAGCATTGCGAGCCGCTCCTGGGGATCGCGTGGGATCGACTTCGGCGCCACGCCAAGATCGCGCATCACGCGGGCGGCGACCTCGGCGGAGGTGCGGATTTGGCCGGTTGGCGAGCGCATCTCTACGAAGAGGACGCCGTCGGAGAATTGCGAGGCGTGCCGATGGGCAACCTCGAGCACGAAGGTGGACTTACCGACTCCAATCATGCCGCTGCAGTTGAGGACAATCGCGACCTGGCCGGTCGGGGTCTGTCGCAACAGCGCTTCCCCCGCCGCAATCTCGCCGTCACGATTGACAAAGGGGAAGGTCTGCGCCGGCAATTGGCGGGCGGCCGGGAGGCTCTTGGCCAAGCTGGCGATCGCCTCCTCGAGCCGCTCGAGGATTTGCTTGTCGCGCATCTCGCTGGCTTCGCCGTCGGCGCGGATCTGTGTCGCGAGCCGCTGGAACTCAAAGTGCGTCTGTCGCGCATCGCGCATAACCCGCCACTGGTTGTCCTTGATCGCCTCGGCGAGCGCTTCGGCTTCGGCGTCCGAGCTGGTCAGCGGTCGCACCGCCCTAACCATCTCCTCCCGCCGGAAATCTCCGGTCTTCGCGTAGAGCCAGAGCGCCCCGAGTGCTTCCGGCTGCGTACGAATGCTCTGCGCCGCCGGGAAGTCGTCCTTCAGTAGCTTGACCAGTTGGGCAGCCTCGCTGCCCTTCATCCACTTGCGGATCTCCTCCGCCGCGCGCTCACCGAAATGCTCGACTAGGACTACTGCGAGCGACCCGGGCTCAATCATGGCTGAGCAGTGTGGCCTGCGGCGATGATGGAACGGGTGTCTGCTCGCTGCTGTACGCGTCAGGCACCGCGTTCGTCGACCATGCGCTGGACGGCGAGCTCGAGCGCCTGCAGCTGTTCCTGGACGCCGCGAAGCTCCCGCAGGGCGATGGCCTCGGCGCTGACCTCGGCCTCCAGCTCTGCCTCGACCTCGGCGATTTCGGGGCTGAGGAAGCGCTGTGCGAAGGCGCCTGTGAGCAGGGCGACGAAGCCGATGCCGACGATCAGGATCACCACGGAGACGATCTCGCCCCCGGTCGTGGTCGGGAAGATGTTGGAGCCGAGCGTGGTCATCGTCGTCACCGACCAGTAGATGCCGTCCCAGGCATCGAGATGCTGGGTCTGCCTCTCAAAGGCGACGAAGAGCGCCCCGCCGCCTACGGCGGTGAGCACCGCGAGCAGCATCGCGTAGCGCAGTCCCTCCAGGGAGAAGACCTCGCGCGAGAGCTGTGCCAGCCGCAGCAGGCGCAGGAGCCTCAGCAGGCGCAGGACCCGCAGGCCTTGTAGGCCGGCCGGCAGGACGGGCGGCGTGAAGAAGACGATGACCAGGTCGAGCGGGTTGTGACGGAGCCAGAGGCGGCGGTTCGGGACCACGGCCAGCATCACGACGAGCTCGATCGCGAAGGCCACCCAGGTCACCCAGTTGAGGATGATCGCCACGTCCTCCAGAAGCCCGCCTGGCTTGGACTCGGTGATAGCCACCGTTGGCAGCGTCAGTGCCGCGGCGATCAGCATCGGCGTGTTCAGCCGTTCGGCGACCCGCGTGCTGCGCGCGTTCATCCCGGGCGCGTAGCGCACCGCCCGCACCTGTGCCTCGGACTCCATCCGCGTCTGATTCGACGCGCCCGACCCGGTGCCTACTTACAGGCCCCAGAAACGACAATACCCGCCGGAGCGGGTCAAAGCAGCTCGACCGGACTGCCGTGGTAGCCGACCCGGGCGAGGCGGCGGGTCTTGCCGCCGGGCCAGGTGGTGAGCTCGAGGTCGGCCCGGTCGTCGACCGGCTCCATCCGCAGCCAGGCCAGCGGAGAATCCGCGCTTGCCCTCTCGCCGGCCGCCCTTATGTGCCCGAAGAAGGTCTCGCGCTCCTCGTCGCTCAGGTACTGGCTGACGATCGAGTGGTAGAGCACCGTTGCCCGACCGGAGGCTGGGTCCGCGAGCATCCGCTCCGTCCAGGCGGCGGCGGTCTCGCGCTCGATCGCGACCGGGACCTCCTCGGCCACCGTCAGGGCCGCTTTCATGCGAGCGATCCGTTCGGGCTGGTCGGGCCATACGTAGGAGAGCAGGGTCAGCTGGCCCTCCGCGGTGGAGGCGTCGATGGGGTTCGCGTCGCAGCCGAGGCGTTCGGAGATCTCGACGGCCGCCGGCAGCGGCGGTGCCTTCCCCTCGAGCTCGAACTCGAGCTGCAGGGGCGAGTCGGCCCGCCCCCAGGAGAACCCGTTCGCCCTGTAGCCAAAGCGGTCCCAGCGCAGATTGAGGCCCGCGCTCGCGCCGACCTCGAGGAGACGCAGGGGCATTCCCGTCTCGGTGGCGACGGCTAGGAACCCGAAGAGCAGGGCGTTGCAGCGGCCGACCTCGTTCGTCTGCACGGGGAGGTCGATGAGGGGGCGCAGCTCCTCGACCTTGGACTCGATCGCGTCGCGCAGCGCTTCCCGAGCGCGCGTTGCGTCGCGCGCGTCGTAGGCTGCGGCGAGCTCCGGCTCCCTTCCGGTGATGACCATGCGATTCACCGTCCCCAGCAGCCGCAGTCCGAGCACCGAGAACCGGGGGTCGCCCTCGTGGCCGCGCAGGACCTTCCAGACCGGTCCGCGCTCTTCGACGTCCTCCGCTGCTCCCTCCAGGAGCGCCGCGTAGAGCGGTGACCCGATCATCCGGCAGGCCTCGGCCTGCCAGCGCAACTGCTCCGCGATCGCTTCTTCGGCTGACTTCATCACGGACTCGATCCTAGGAGAGGAGCTCCACGTGGGCACATGCCAGCTTCTAGAAGGACTTGTTCTGGTGCCAATTGATGTAGCGATAGGCAACCATCAGGGCGAGCGCGATGGCGAGGAAGATCGAGTTCGTCGAAGGGCTAGCTCCAACTAAGTCGACCACCTGTAAGTAAGCAAAAGCCACCGCTCCATATGCCGCGACGCAACACCACAAGAGGATTACGCTATAGGGGTTGCCGCTGTCAGCAGTCTTTTCGCGCAGCCACCCCCACAAGATGTAGAGAAGGAAGATGGCTGGAAATGCCGCGAACGCCAGAGTTATGTTTGAGGCAGGGTCTTCGAGCAGGGCGTGACATTTCAGCAGTACGAAGCTGTAACTGCCGACGATGACGACGTCTAGGTAGAAACGCCCGAGGTCGATACCCCGCTTCGCACTGCTTCGCAACCAGTAGGGTTGGGTCTCAGACGCGAGGTGGTAGTCGACGAAGCTCTGAATGGTCGTGAAGTAGGTCAGGATGAGCGCAAGTACGACTGGCACCCACCGCGAAAGGTCCTCGAACTCGCCAGCACGGGTGAAGAGCGAACTGTAGGCGACGGCACCCTCTACGATCACCAGGCCGTAGATGACGTCTACAAGGCTGTTCAGTTGCCGCGAAATATCGATCTGGCGCTTCTCGTGCATTGAGTCGGGTGAATGCGACGGAGCTAGCCTTCGGTAGGTATCTACGTCTACGTGTCGTGAGTTGTCAGTTCACCCGGCTCAAATGCGGCGGGGAGAAGGTCCGCGAGATACCAGGCCTCGACGCTGGCTTTGTCCAGATCCGAAAGCACAGCCCCTTGAACCGTTTCCTGATCGATGCGATCGATCAGGACGACGGTGCGTGGATGCCCAAACTCGGCTGCAAACTGACGGCATGAGCCACAGGGTGAAGCGCTGGTCACGTAAAGGGTTTGCAGCCAAGCTCCAGCGGGTCCAGCGCCGGCCAGGATCGCGGCTAGGATCGCCACCTCCTCTGCGTGCTTCGTGAGCGAGTAGTTGACGTTCTCGATATTGGAGCCGCCGTACATGCCATCGCCGGTCTCGGCCGCGGCGAGAACCATGAATCCCGAGTAGCGGGAGTAGTTGGTTGTACGTGCGGCCTGGGCTTTGGACCGTAGGCCTGCTAGCTGCTCGGGTGTGACGCCATAGTCGCTGTACGAGGGCACGCTGCGAACCTAGCGGCGGTTTCGGATGGTGGCGCAAAAAGTAATTTGCTAAACTAATTACCAAGGCTAATCAATGACCAGCGAGACTGCCGACACCCAGCTCACCGATTCCGCCGCGCGGCTGCGGATGGCGATCGTGCGCACGGCCCGGAGGCTGCGCCAGGAGGCCGCGGGCGGCGGCGCGGAGCTGACCCCGACCGCGGGGTCGGCGCTTGCCACCGTGGAGCGGCACGGGCCGCTCACTCCCAGCGAGCTGGCCGAGATCGAGCGGGTCAAGCGGCCGACCGCCACCCGGACCCTGCGCGTCCTGCTCGAGGCCGGGCTGGTCGATCGCGCCCCCGACCCCGCCGACGGTCGCAGCTCGCTAGTCAGCGTCAACGCCGCCGGTCGCGAGCGCCTGCGCCGCCTGCGCAGCCGCAAGAACGCCTACCTGGCCCGGCGCATGCGCGAGATGCCGGCCGCCGACGTCGAGGCGCTGGATCGCGCCGCGACGATCCTCGAGGGCATCCTGGAGGAGGGGCGCCGGTGAGCGCCGGCCTCAGGCGCAGCTTCGACTCTCTTGCCGTTCCCAACTACCGCCGCTACTTCGCCGGGCAGATCGTCTCGCTCTCGGGGAACTGGATGCAGATGGTCGCCGAGGTCTGGCTGATCCTCTCGCTGACCGGCAGCGGCCTCGCGGTCGGGACGACGACGGCTCTCCAGTTCCTGCCGATCCTGCTCTTCGGGGCATGGGGAGGCGTGCTCGCCGACCGTTTCCCAAAGCGGAGCCTGTTGATGATTACCCAGGCTCTGATGGCGCTGCCAGCGCTGGCACTGCTGGCGCTCTCCCTCGGCGGCACCGTCGCCCCCTGGATGGTTTTCGTCCTCGTCTTCCTCCGCGGCACCGTCAACGCCGTCGACAACCCGACCAGGCAGAGCTTCGCGATCGAGATGGTGGGCCCGGATCGGGTTGTCAACGCGGTCAGCCTCAACAGCGTGCTGATCCACTCGGCGCGGCTCGTCGGCCCGACCCTGGCCGGCCTTCTGATCGTCGGCGTCGGCGTCGAGCCCTGCTTCGCCCTCAACGCGCTCACCTTCTCGGCGATGATCTTCGCGCTCTGGCGGATGGACCCGGCCGAGCTGAGCGCGCCGCCGCCGGCCACGCGCGAGCCAGGGGCCGTTCGCGCCGGGCTGCGTTACGTGCGCCGCACCCCCGAGCTGGCGGTCCCCCTGGGCCTGATGGCCATCGTCGGCACGCTCGGCCTTAACTTCCAGGTGATCCTGCCGCTGCTCGCGCGCTTCAGCTTCGAAGGCGGCCCGAGCGCCTACGCCGCGCTGGTCTCGGCGATGGGGGTCGGTTCGGTGATCGGCGCCCTCCTCACCGGCGCTCGCGGCCGCACCGACCGCGGTCTGATCGTGGGCAGTGCGCTTGCCTTCGGCCTGCTCGCCCTGCTGGCGGCGCTGATGCCGAGCCTGGCGCTGGAGATCCCGGTGCTGGCGCTGCTCGGCGCCTCCGCCGTCACCTTCGCGGCCGCGATCAACTCCTCGCTGCAGCTCTTCGTAGAGCCGCAGATGCGCGGCCGTGTGATGGCCCTCTACTCGGTCGTCTTCCTCGGCTCGACGCCGATCGGCGCATCGCTCGTCGGCTGGCTATCGGAGGCCTACGATCCGCGCGTGGCGCTGCTGCTGGCCGCCTCCGCCGGACTCTCGGCGGCGTGGGCGGGGCACGTCGCGCTAGGCGTCAACCGATCCCAAGCCGCCTGGACCGCTCCACGGCTCGCGCGACAATCTCCTCACCACCCGGAACCTCGCCGTCTCGCATCAGCACCTTCCCAGCGACCACCGTCGTGCCGACGATCGACCCACTTGCCGCGTAGACCAAGTCCGAGCGCAGATCTCCGAAGCTGAGCTCCGGCGAATCGGCCCGAAGCAGCAGGAAGTCCGCCGGACCGCCGACCCGAAGCGCCGTACCGCCGAGAAGGGGGGCTGCGCCGCCGGTGGCGATTGCCCAGGCCTCCCCGGCGGGCAGGACGGTCGGGTCGCCGGCGGCGTGGCGCTGCGCCAGGCCGAAGACCTTGAGGTCGGAGAGCAGGTCGAGCGAGTCGTTGGAGCCCGGGCCGTCCGTGCCGAGGCCGACCGCGACGCCGGCATCCCGCGCCAGCGGATAGGGAAAGACGCCGCCGACCGCGAGCTTCATGTTGGCGACCGGGTTTGTGACGACGGTGCAGCCGCGCGCGGCGATCAGCTCCAGCTCCTCGCGGTCGAGCCAGACGCCGTGGCCGAGGACGGTGCGCTCGCCCAGCATCCCCAGCCGGTCGAGGTAGACGGCCGGCCGCACCCCGTGCCGCTCGACGCAGTCCGTCACCTCCTGCTCGGTCTCGGAGAGGTGGATCTGAACGGCGACCCGGTGCTCGGCTGCCGTCTCGGCCGTCCAGCGCAGCAGCTCTTCGCTGACCGTGTAGATCGAGTGCGGCGCGAGAGAGCTGCCGATGTGCGGGCCGAATCCGGCCAGCTCCTCGAGGTTGGCGAGGGTCGTCTCTTGCATCGCCGCGGTGCCGCCGTCGAGGTCGAAGAGCGGCCCGCCGATCGTCGCCCGCAACCCGGCGTCCTCGACCGCTCGGGCGGTGTCCCCGGGATGCCAGTACATGTCCCAGAAGCGGGCGGTCCCGGTGCGAATCATCTCCAGGCAGGCGAGGCGAGCGCCCCAGTAGACGTCGTCGGCCTCCAGCTTCGCCTCCACCGGCCAGACGACCTCGCGCAGCCAGCGCATCAGCGGCAGGTCGCCGCCGTAGCCGCGGAAGAGGGTCATCGCGGCATGGGTGTGGCCGTTCACCAGAGGGGCGACCAGCGGCGCGCCCGTCGCGTCGATCGTCTCGTCGCCCGGCTCCGCTCCGACGCCGGGACCGAGCGCGACGATCGTCCCTCCCTCACAGCGCAACCCAACCCTCTCGCCGTCGAGGACGGCACCGGTTACCGCGAGCGCCGCCGTCTCAGTCATCGCTCAGCAGGGGCAGCACGGCGTCGAGGGCATCGCGCAGGAGGGCGACGTTGTCAGCGCGGTGGTGCTCCAGCTCCTCGAGGCTGAGCGTCTCGGGCCCGATCCCGTTGGCGAGGTTGTCGACCACGCAAACGGCGGCGTAGGCGAGCCCAAGCTCGCCGGCGACGATGCACTCCGAGGCCACCGTCATTCCGACCAGATCGGCATGCGCCGCCATCAACCGGATCTCGGCCGGGGTCTCGAAGCGCGGTCCGATCGCCTGCCAGTAGATGCCCCCGTTGCGCAGCTCGCCCGCACCTGCGTCGCGCCAGGCCGAGATCACCCGTTCGCGCCACTCGCGATCGAAGCCCGGCATCTTGTGAGCGCGCACGTCCCCGAGTGCGCTGAGCCCGAGCTGGAATGCGATGAAGTCGTCGGGACAGACGAAGCTCCCGACCCCCAGCTCCTCATGAAGCGCACCGACCGAGCCGATCGCCAGCACCCGGTCGCAGCCCTGCTCGGCGACGGCGCTCAGGTTGGCGGCGTGGTTGATCTCGTGGGGGAGGGTGTAGGCGCCTCCGCCGTCGTGACGCTGAGACACCAGCGCGCCGTGGCCGGTCGCGGTAGCGGCAACGTCCTCGCCTCCTGGCCCGAGGCCGTTGCTGCCCAGAACAACCGCCAGTCGTCCCATTCGAGGCCGATCCTACGCGCATGGATGGTTGCTCACTCCCTATGGTGGATGGGTGGCCGATCGTCAGTCGGAGAGAGAAGAGAGCGAGAGCGAACGCCTCGACCGCAACCTGAGCGAGCTCCTCCAGGAGCTACGCGTGGCGCTGCCCGGCGTCCAGGTGCTGTTCGCCTTCCTGCTGGCGGTGCCGTTCCAGCAGGGCTTCACGAAGATCACGCCCTTTCAGGAGAGGGTCTACTTCGCCACGCTGCTCCTCACCGCTGTTTCAGCCGTCCTCCTCATCTCCCCGTCCGCTTACCACAGGATGACGTTCCGCATGCAGCAGAAGGACGACCTGATCTTTCTCGCCAACAAGCTCGCGATCGCCGGCCTCAGCTTCCTGGCGTTGGCGATGACGGGGGCGGTCATGCTGATCACCGACGTCCTGTTCGGCGGTCTCGCGACCGCCGTCACCAGCGCCGCGACGCTGCTGACGTTCGCGACGTTCTGGTACGCGCTGCCGCTTCAGCGCCGGCTCAGTCTGAAGAAGAGCGAACGGCCCTGAAGCGATCGCCCCAGAGGCCGACCATCTCGTCGGCGAGATGGTCGGTGAGCTCCATGTCGGGCGCCTCGTCGAAGAGCATTTCGAGGTCGGCCTCCCAGACGTAGATCTTCAGGTCGAGCGGGACCGCGAGTTCTTCGCTGACGCCCTCGTCGATCAGCGCGTAGGCCTCGCGCAGCATCATCACGTTGGTCAGTTTGTCGGCGGCAAAGATCGCCAGTGCATCGGGGCCGGCTTTGGCGACCCGCCAGCGGTGCTCCTGCTTGCGCTCCTCGTAGGTCGTGATGGTCTCGTCTTCGGTCAGCGCTTCGACCAGATTCGCCACCGTGTCGCCAAAGCGCTCGCGCACTTCCACCACGTTGGTATCGCTCTTCTCGACCACGTCGTGCAGCAGCGCTGCCGCCAGCACCTCGTCTCCGCAGCGTTGCTCGATCAGGGCCTCGGCGACAGCTACCGGATGCTCGATGTAGGGCCGGCCGTCGCTACCGCGCCTGAGCTGGCCCGCATGGGCCTGCCGCGCGATTTCCAGCGCGTCCCTGACCAAGTCGGATCTTTCGACCGCTGCGTCGATGGCCGGCGTCGACGACATCCGCGTCGCAGGGTAGCGCGGCGCCGCAACTGGGCTGTTTTTTGGCACTCAGGTTGCAGGAGCGACGCTTGTCGCTCGCGCGGGCAGCTCGTACTCCGCCCCCTCCGCGGCAAGCTCCATCCCGCCCTCATCGCCACCGATCTCCGCCCAGCGCTCGCGGGCAACGCGACCGAGATCGTCGAGCTGCGCGTCGGTGTGCATCGGGTCGTGATGGAAGAGGAGAGTGCGATCGGCGTCGGCGCGGCGGGCAAAGGAGACCGCGTGCGTGAGCGAGGAGTGACCCCACCCGATGTGGTCCGGATACTCCCCGTCGGTGTACTGGCCATCGTGGATCAGGAGCGAAGCGTCGCGCGCCAAGCCCAGGCCGGAGATCCACTCCTCCTCGAGCGCGTCGATGTCGGCGCCGAGTGCCGGCTCGTGGTCGGGGATGTAGGCAAGCGAGGAATCGCCATCGTCGATCCTGTAGCCGAGCGTCGGGCCGCGATGGGCGACGGAGGCGGCGCGGATGCGGGCAGGGCCGATCTCCCACTCGGCCTCCGGGCAGTGGCGGAAGGAGACGTCGCAGGGCAGCTCCCGCACCTCTACCGGCGATAGCGGCGCCGAGATGTAGCGGGCGATGCGGTCGCGCAACGAGGCCTCGGGCGAAGCCGGCCCCCAGATCACGATCTCGGTCTGGGCGCGGAATGCCGGGGCGAAGAAGACCAGTCCCTGGATGTGGTCGAGGTGGAGATGGGTGAGCAGGATGTGGAGCCGGGTCGGTTCGGCGGCAAGGGCGAGGCCGAGGTTGCGGATGCCCGTGCCGGCGTCAAGCGCCAGCATCGAGCCGTCGGAGAGCGTGACGCCGACGCAGGAGGTGTTGCCGCCGTAGCGGATTGTCTCGGCCCCGGGGGAGGGGATCGACCCGCGCGTGCCCCAGAGCTTGACCTTCATCTCAGCGACCCGTCCCGTTGCTCGACCCGGCGGGCCAGAACACCGCGATCGCGCCCTGCGAGCCGTGCGCGGTGAGGATCGGGAAAGCGGAGGCCTCGATCTGGTGGCGGGTGCCGTCGACGGAGCTGATCTCGAAGTCCGCGTGCGCCGGCCTGCCGTTGCGGACCGCGACGACAAGTGGCAGCTCGTCGTAGGGGATCGGCTCGCCGCCCTCGTCGAAGGGGCCGAAGAGCGATCCCCACTCGTCTGCCCCCACCGTTCCCAGCTCCTCGAAGCGCTTGCCGAGCAGCATCCCGGCGGCCTCGTTGTAGAAGACGAGGACGCCGCCCTCGTCGACCAGGAAGGCCGGCGTAGAGAGCGCAGACATAAGGTTGCGAGCGAGAATCAGCTCGAGTGGCTTCTGCGTCACAGTTGACACTTTAGATAGTTGGGATTGGCACAGCCGGGGTGGTGCGAGCAGGGGTGCGCAGAAACGGGACGTTTACCTTCGACCGTCAGCTCTTCCGACTACGTGACTTTGATCACTTTGGCTCGGCTTTGTGGAGGAGCTGCGGGGATCGAGTACGGTCCGCCTCCGATGGAGGCTGCCGCGCGAACAGAGGAAACAGAGGAGGGAGTCGTGCCCGCTGAGCCCTTGCGAGAGCCGAGCCCGATGTACAGGACGGCGATGGCGGTATGCCGGCCGGCGTCGCTGTGGGGCCGGCTTCGGGTCGAGGGACTCGACGTCCTGCCCGAGAGCGGTCCGGTGCTTGTCGTCGGCAATCACGACAGCCACTGGGATCCGGTCACGGTCGGGGTCGCGGCGATCCGCCGGCGCCAGATCAAGGCGCTGGCGAAATCTGACCTCTGGAAGGTACGTGGCCTGGCCCCCGTGCTCAACGGCATGGGCCAGATACCGATTGAGCGGGGCGCGGGGGACGCCGACGCCCTGGCGCGGGCGATCGAGGAACTGCGCCGCGGCGCCTGTATCGGTGTCTTCCCGGAGGGAACCCGCTCGCGCGGCAAGGTGCTGAGGGCGCGCAGCGGCGTTGGCCGCCTCGCGCTCGAGGTGCCCGAGGCGAAGCTCGTCTGCGTCGCGATCGAGGGCACGACCGGCTACACACGCTTTCCCCGGCGGCCGCGGGTGAGCACTCGCTTCTTCGAGCCTGCCGGTGGCCAGGCCCAGCCCGGTGAGCAGCCCACCGAGCTGGCGGCCCGGCTCCTTGCCGAGATTCGCCAGCTCGTCCCGGCGGTTGCGGCCGGTCGCAAGCGCGCCTAGCCCTCTGCCTCCTCGCCGCTGGGCAGCAAGGCGTACCACTCGGCGCCGTAGGAGGAGAAGTCGTTGCCCTTGGCCTGGCCTGGCTTGGTGTCGGCCGTGTAGGCGTAGAGCGGATGGCCCGCGTAGGTGACCTGCATCGTGCCGTCTTTGCGTTTCGTCGTCCCCAGCTTTGAGGCGGCAGCGCCTTCGCTGGCCCGGGGCGCGCCTTCGCTGGTCAGGGGCGGCCAGACGCTCGCGCACGCTCCGTAGCAAGCCGACTTGCCTCCCTTGTCCTTGTGGAAGTCGTAAAGGGTGAAGCCCTTGGAGTCGACCAGGATGCGACCCAGCTTGGGCACGCTTGCGGTCGAAACGACCGCCACTGTGCCGGACGCGGGCGATCCAGTCGAGGCGGCCTCGGTCGATTTGCCCCCCGAGCCGTAGGTGCCGCCGGAGCTCGAGCTGCTGTCGTTGCTGCTGCCGCAGCCGGCGATCGCCAATACGCCGATCAGTGCCAGTGCGGCGATTGCGGTCAAGGTCGTCTTCACGTTGGTTCCTCCTCTTGGGGTTGGTCGAGCGGGGCCGCCCCACCGGAGCCGAGAGGTGCGACGAAGGTGCGGTTGCCGGCGCGGACGACTAGGGCCTTGGCGCGAGAGAGATCGAGCGCGGCGCTGAGCACCGCAGAGTCCTCGCCGCCCCAGCGGTAGCGGAAGGTGCCGGCAGAGACGTCTATTTTCCGGCCGGGCCCGCGCATGTACACCCGGCAGAGCGTGCCCGAGCGGACGCCTGCCACGTACATGTGGATCTCGGTGCCGAACGCCCGCGGGTGCAGGGTTGCGGCGATCCTCACTCCCGGTGGCAGCGACCGGAAGTCGACGCGCTGCGCGGGGCCGCTCCCCTCGTCGCTGGAGAGGACGAAGATCGCCAGCACCGCGGCGGTCGCCACCGCGGCGGCGCCGCTCAGTCCCAACCGGAGGCGCCGACGCCGACGCCTCGAGCGCTGCTCGGCACCGATCGCCGCCGCGATTCGCTTGCCCAGCCGTGGCGGCGGCACCGGTGCCGGGCCGAAGTGAGCAGGATCGGCGTGGGGGAGCAGGCGCGAGACGGCTTGCAGCGACTCGGCCTCCGCCCGGCAGTCTGAGCAGCCCTCGAGGTGCGCCTCCAAGCTCGCCCGCTCCTCGTCTGGCAGGTGCTCGAGTGCGTAGGCGCCCAGGGACTCGCGCCACTCGCGGCAGTTTCTGGCGCCCTCAGTCCTCATAGCCCATCTCCTCGAGCACTACCCGCAGTGCACGCAGGCCGTAGTAGACGCGACTCTTCACCGTTCCCTCCGGAATGCCGAGCTCCTCGGCGACCTCGGCATAGGGGCGGCCACGGTAGTAGGCCTCGATCAGCACGCGACGGTGCTGCTCGCCGATCCTGCGCATTGCCTCCTCGATCTGCCAGGCGAGCAGCGCCTCGTCGAAGGGCTCGACCGAGGGCTCGGCGCCGCCCTCGGCGACTCTCGGTCGCGCGGCGCGGGCGCGGGCGAGGTCGACTACGACGTTGCGAAGGATCGCGAACAGCCAGGTGCGCAGCGAGCCGATCTCGGGATCGAACCGCTCGCCCGCTCGCCAGGCCCGCAGGAAGGTCTCCTGCACGGCCTCTTCGGCGAGACCGGGATCGCCCAGAGACCGGACCGCGAAGCCGTAGAGCTCCGCCGCGTGAGCCGCGTATGCCTCACGAACATCTCGCTCGTGCATCAATGCTCCGGATGACATGCGATCCGGAATACGCGCTCTGCTCGATTTGGGTTCAGAAACCGCGCAGCGCCAGCGGTTTCGTCCCGGCCGCGGTCACCTCCGCGCTGTCGTTACTCCAGTTTGCCGATCTTGAAGATCTTGGTGCCGCAGTCGGGGCAGGTACCTTGGATTGCGGGACGACCGTTCTTCATCGTCACCTGCTTGGCGTCTTTGATCTCGACCTTCTTACGCTCCTTGACGCAGTAACCCTCGGGCATCAGTGGCCCTCCTTTCACTGCCTAGACGGCAGAGCTCGCGATGCTCGCGAGATCGATTGCGGCGAATGTAACGCAGTGAGGGGACGCGAAGGGCTAGTTCGTGCGTATTCGCACGAATACTGCGGCTATCTCTGGGCTTGTCCTGCTGCTCTTTTGAGCAGTCCTTGCAGCTGCTGTTCCTTCGTCGCGCCGCCGCTCGCGCCGCCCTGGCCATCTGCCGGGCCGTTGCCCGATTCCTGCAACGCCCCACCGGCGCCCTGCTGACTTGGGTTCGCTTGACCTGCGTTCGCCTGTTCGTCGCGCAACGCGGCGACTTCGGCTTTCAGGGCCTCCAGTTCGGCTTCGAGCTGGGTGACGTCACCCCCGGCGTTTTCGGTCACGTCTCCCGCCAGCTCGTCCCGCACGGCTTGAAGCTCGGCCTCGCTCACCGCGTTGTCGTTCGCCTCGATGGCAAGGTAGATGCCGGTCCCGGCACCGCCGATCGCGATCGCGACGAGGATCAGGAACACGCGCGTGCGCATGGTGAGCTTGCGCTCAACCACGCCGATCCATGCCCTCAGCCCGTCCAGCGACATCGCCACTAAATTAATCGACTACGCTGCGGCCCGCACTTTCCGACCCAGCGCGAAGGAGAACCCCCAATGCCCGATGCAGTGATCGTCGACACCGTCCGCACGCCGATCGGCCGTGCCTTCAAGGGCTCGCTCGCCCAACTGCGCCCCGACGAGACGGCTGCCTACGTCGTCGACCAGCTGCTCGAGCGCAACCCGCAGGTCAACCCCGCCTTGGTCGAGGATCTCTTCTGCGGCTGCGGCATGCCACAGGGTCTGCAGGCGTTCAACATCGGCCGGATCGTCTCGCTGCTCTCCGAGAAGCTGCCCCAAGAGGTCAACGGGGTCACTGTCTCGCGTTACTGCTCCTCCAGCCTCGATGCGATCCGCCACGCCGGCAACGCGATCAAGGCCGGCGAGGGAGACGTCTACATCGCTGCCGGGGTCGAGTGGGTCAGCCGCTACAACGAGCGCACCGAGCCCGCTGGCGCCGCCGACCAGAACCCGAACCTGCAGGGCAATGACGGCCAGCCCAACGCCTACATCGAAATGGGCAACACGGCGGTCAACGTCGCCCAGCGCTACGAGGTGAGCCGCGCCGACATGGACAAGTTCGCGCAGCGCTCCCAGGAACTGGCGGTCAAGTCCCAGGAGGACGGCTTCTTCGATCGCGAGATCGTCCCGGTGAAGCTGCCGGACGGCACCGAGGTGGCCAAGGACGACGGCCCGCGTGCCTCCTCGACCCTGGAGAAGCTCTCCGAACTGCCGGAGGCCTTCGGCGGCGGCGGCGTCACCGCCGGCAACTCCTGCCCGCTCAACGACGGCGCGGCCGCGGTGCTGCTGATGAGCGACACCAAGGCCAAGGAGCTCGGTCTCACCCCGCGAGCCCGCATCGTCACCGCCGCCACCTGGGGCAACGAGCCCGAGTACATGGGCGTCGCCCCGATTGGCGCGATCAAGAAGGTGCTCGACCGGGCCGGGATGCCGATCGACGACGTCGACACGGTCGAGCTCAACGAGGCCTTCGTCGCCCAGGTGATCCCGATCATGGACGAGTGCGACATCCCACTGGAGAAGCTCAACACCCACGGTGGCGCGATCGCCCTCGGCCATCCCTTCGGGATGACCGGCGCTCGCATCATGGGCACCCTGCTCAACGTTCTGGAGACCGACGACCTCCAGGTAGGCATCGAGACCATGTGCGTCGCCGGCGGTCAAGGCAAGGCAATGCTCGTCGAACGCATGAACTGAGCCGCGATTTGGCGACTTCCTCGGCTATATGCCGAGTAAGTCGCCAGTGAGCGGGCGAAAATGGATCTGACGACTCTCATCTACGAGACCGGCGATCGGGTCGCCCGCATCACGCTGAACCGGCCGGAGCGGGGGAACGGGATCACGGCACGGATGCCGGCCGAGATTGCGGCCTGCGTCGAGCGGGCAAATCTCGATCCGGAGGTGCACGCGATCGCGCTGGCCGGCAACGGCACGGGCTTCTGCGGCGGCTATGACCTGGTCGCCTCGGCAGAGGGCGATATGAGCGAGCTGGGCGGCGGCGAGGCGCTGCCGGGCTCGCCTCTGGACCCGGCGACGATCGCCGCCAACCACGCGCCAGACTCGAACTGGGATCCGGTTACCGACTTCCAGTTCATGTGGCGCAACGTGCGCGGCTTCATGAGCCTCTTCCACTCCGAGAAGCCGGTCATCTGCAAGGTGCACGGCTACTGCGTCGCCGGGGGCACCGATATGGCGCTCTGCTCAGACCTGTTGGTGGTCGCCTCCGATGCCAAGATCGGCTATCCACCGGCACGGGTCTGGGGCTCACCGACCACGGCGCTCTGGGCCGCCCGGGTGGGGCCGATGCGGGCCAAGCGCTTGCTCCTCACCGGCGACTCGCTAACCGGTGAGGAGGCGGTGGAGTGGGGTCTGGCGACCGAGTCGGCTCCGGCCGCCGAGCTCGACGAGCGCTTCGAGGCGCTGCTGGGCCGCGTCGCTCGTATGCCGATCAACCAATTGGTGATGATGAAGATGCTGGTCAACCAGGGCCTCTACGCCCAGGGTCTGCACCAGACGCAGCTCCTGGGGACCTTCTTCGACGGCATCGCCCGTCACACCGAGGAGGGGCACGGATTCGTCCGCCGGGCAGCGGAATCCGGCTTCAAGGAGGCCGTGCGCGATCGCGATGAGCCCTTCGGGGACTTTGGGCTGGAGGGGTTTGGCGTTGAGTAGGCAGCCCCGGTCGGTCGCCGTCGTCGGCGGCGGCTTCGGCGGTGTCGGGGCGGCGACAATGCTGCGCCGCGCCGGCTACGAGGACGTCACGGTCTTCGAGAAGGCTGAGAGGGTGGGCGGCGTCTGGCACCACAACACCTACCCCGGCGCCGCTTGCGACGTTCCCTCACACCTCTACGAGTTCTCCTTCGCGCCGAACCGCTGGTCGCGGCGCTTCGGGCCCCAGGCCGAGATCCAGGCTTACCTGGAGGGGGTGGCGCGGCGCTTTGGGGTGCTGGACAAGATCCGCACAGGAACCGAGGTGAGGAGCGCATGCTGGGACGAGGAGCGCGGCAGGTGGCAGCTGGAGACCAGCGCCGGGCCGCACGAGGCCGAGGTCCTGCTCACCGCCTGCGGTCAGCTCTCGGTGCCGCAGACGCCGCCGATCGCCGGCTTGGAGAGCTTCCAGGGCCCGGCATTCCACACCGCCGAGTGGCGCCACGACGTCGATCTCAGCGGCAAGCGGGTGGCGATGATCGGCACCGGCTGCAGCGCGATCCAGGTCGCCCCGGCGATCCAGCCGAGCGTCGAGCGGCTCGACGTCTATCAGCGCACGGCGGGCTGGACTGTCCCGCGCAACGACTACGCCTACCCCGATTGGGCGCACACGCTGTTCAAGCGCGTCCCACCGGTGCGCCGGCTCGACCGCGCCGTCAACTTCGCCTTCAACGAGCTTGGTGCCGCGGCGATGACCAGGCACCGCTGGATGCTGCCGGCCCTGCGCGCGATCGGCCGTCGCCAGATCGAGAAAGCGATCGTCGACCCTGAGCTGCGCCGCAAGGTGACCCCGCCCGACGAGTTCGGCTGCAAGCGGGTGATGATCACCGACGAGTGGTACCCGACCCTGACCGAGCCCAACGTTGAGTTGGTGACCGAGCGGATCGAGACCGTGACGCCGAGTGGCGTCCGCGATGCGACCGGGGTCGAGCGGCCCGCTGACGTGCTCATCCTCGCCACCGGCTTCGCCACCCACGGCTTCGTCGCGCCGATGGAGGTCGCCGGTCGCGATGGCCGCGCACTTGCCGAGGAGTGGGGGGAGGCGGCACATGCCTATCTCGGCCTCAGCGTCCCCGGCTTCCCAAACATGTTCCTGCTCTACGGGCCGAACACGAACGGTGGCACCGGCTCGGTGATCCACACCCTCGAGTGCGGGATCCGCCATGTGATCTCGGCCCTGCAGGAGATGGACCGCGCCGAAGCGCGCCGGATCGAGGTGCGTCGCGAGGCGGCGGAGGGCTTCGACCGCGAGCTCCGCGCTGCACTGGACAAGACGGTCTGGCACAGCGGCTGCACCAACTGGTACGTCGACGAGAACGGCAACGACCCGAACAACTGGCCCTGGCTGTGGAGCACGTACCGGCGGCGTACCGCACAGCTCGCTCCCGGTGCATACTCTCTCGGCCGATGAGCGATAGCCCAGCCGCCGGCGCGCATCCGGCGCTCGAACCAGAGCACGTGCGCAAGTTCCTGCCCGAGAGCTTCCCGGGGGACCTCGGGATCGAGCCGCTGGAGATCGAGGACTCCTTTGCCAGCGGCCGGATCGTCGTAGACCGCCGCCACCTGCATCCGGGCGGCTACGTCCACGGTGGCGTCTGGACCGCGCTTGGCGACACCGTCGCCGCCTGGGCCACCTTCCGCAACATCCCACCCCGACACAACTTCACCACGATCGAGCTGAAGCTCAACGTCTTCGCCGCCGGCCTGCTGAACGACGAGATCGTCGCCGTCGCGACGCCGCTTCACGTCGGCAAGAGCACCGTCGTGATCGAGGTCAAGATCGAGCGGATGCGCGAGAGCTCCGAGCCCCGGCTGGCCGCCAACATGATCGTCTCGCAGTTCGTGCTGCCCCCCCAGCCGGAATAGGCCGCCCCGATGCGCCCGCCGAACCTGCTGCTGCTGATCACCGACCAGCAGCGCCGGCCGCGGCACTGGCCCGACGACCCGGGTTGGCTGCGCGACCTGACGCCCAACGAGGCCGAGCTGGCGCGGACCGGGCTGACCTTCCGCAACGGCTTCTGCAACGCCTCGATGTGCTCGCCGAGCCGCGCCACGCTGTTCACCGGGCTCTACCCGGCCCATCACGGGGTGACGCTGACGCTGACCGCGGCCGACCTCCGGCCCCACCCGCGCCACGCTCCCGCGGTGCTCGCCAACCTGGCCAGCGTTCTGCGGCGGCCCGGTGCGCCGCGTCGCAGAGCCCTGCGGCAGTTCGCCCGTGGCGCCCTGCGCCTCGGCCCGTCCGGCGGAGGAGAGCCGGAGCTGAATCCAGAGACGCCGAACCTGGCCCGGATGCTGCGCTCCGCTGGCTACGAGGTCGCCTACAAGGGCAAGTGGCACCTGACCCAGCCGCTCGAAGAGAGCGGCTGGGGCGCGCGCGACGCCGAGTCGATCGAGGAGCGCTTCGGCTTCGCCGGGTGGGAGCCGCCCGACGCGGGCGAGAACGCCAAGGCGGAGAACTTCGGTGGCGGCATAGCGGGGCCGCTCGGGGAGGGCTGGGACGAGGTCTACACCCGCCAGGTCGAGTCCTGGCTGGGACGGGCCGGTCTACCCGAGCCCTTCTGCCTCGTCGTCTCGCTGGTCAACCCCCACGACGTGCTCGGCTACGCCTCCTCCTACCGCGAGGGTGGCTACGAAGTCTCGGACTTCCGCGAGATGGGAGTGGAACTGCCCCCGACGATCGACGAGGACCTGACCGGCAAGCCGACCGTCCACACCCTGATGCAGATGGGGATGACCGCCTACCTCGGGCCCCTGCGCGGCCGGCGCAGCCAGCTCGACTACGTCAACTTCTACGCTTACCTCCACCGCCTCGCCGACGCCAAGATCGGCCGCGTCCTGGCGGCGCTCGGCGACCCCGGTGACCCGGGTTCGCTGCGCTCGCGGACCGTGGTCGTGCGCTGCTCCGACCACGGCGAGATGGGCCTCTCCCACGGCGGCCTGCGCCAGAAGGCCTTCAACGCCTACGAGGAGACCATCAACGTACCGATGGTCGTCTCCAGCCCGGTGCTCTTCCCGCGGCCGGTGGAGACCGACGCGCTCGCCTCCCTGATCGACGTGCTGCCGACCATGGCCACGCTGAGCGGCGCCGAGCCGCCCGCCGGAGCACAGGGCGTGGATCTGAGCCCGCTCCTCGCTCACCACTCCGGGCCGGAGCGGGAGGCGCTGGAGCGCTCGGGGGTCGACCTGCGGGCGGTCGTCGAGCACCCCGAACCGGCCGCGTCGGTCCGGGAGGCGGTCCATTTCAGCTACGACGACCACCAGGCCGGGACCGCCCAGGCCGAGGCTCCCGGCCAGCCCAACCGGGTCCGCTGCATCCGCGACTCGCGGGTGAAGTACGCGGTCTACCTCGACCCGGACGGGAAGGCGGCACCGGAGCACGAGATGTACGACCTGGAGCGCGATCCTGAAGAGCGGGTCAACCTGCTCGACCACCGCACCGGGGAGCCGCACGCCCCTGCGGACCGGGCCGAGCGCGACCGTCTCGGCGAGGCCCTATGGGCTCAGATGGCCGAACTGGGAACGGATGACCTGGCGGTCAGCGACGGAACTCCTCGACGGGTTTGAACTCCGCCTTAGCTCCACCTGTCTCGTTGCGGTACCAGGTCTCCCGACGCCAGCGCTGGTAGCGGTCGGCGACGTCGCCGAGGGGCGGCACGAGCCGGCGCGCGGTCTCCAGGGTGCCGATCACCGGCAGCTGCACGAGTGGGTGGATCGCCCAGGGCCAGGGGCCGGGCATCTTGTGGCGCCGGTAGGTGCCGGGCGCCGACCAGTAGTGGGTGTAGCCGATCTGGATCCTGTAGTTGAGCTCGTCGCGCAGGCGCTTCGCGACCGAGCTTCCCGGCTTCGGCGCGAAGGCTGGCAGGTAGGACTCGACCAGCTCCTCGCCGTCGGCCCCGGCCGTGTAGGCGCGCTTGACGATCGCCGCGTACATCAGCTGCACGCCCTGCTTGAAGTCGGCTGGGTACCAGGCCGGTTGCACGCCGAGCAGGTGGCCGACGTAGCGCCAGAAGTGCATCGTCGCCTCGATCTCGCGGACCGTCGTTTGATGCCCAAGGCTCCAGAGGGCAAGTCCCGGCACGACGCTGCCGCCCATCAGGGTCAGGGTCGCGTCGGCAACGCTGATCGGGACGCCCCAGCCCTCGAGGTCCCATTCTGGGTGCTTGATGAGACGACGGCGGATGAAGACGTGCATGACCCGGACCCGCATCGCCGTCGCTCGGCCGCGGCGTCCCGGTCGCAGCCCGCCGGGATCGGAGACGTCGATCCAGAAGCGGACGGTCTCGAGCTGGCGTTTGTGGGCACGCTCGCCGGTGTAGCCACCGGTAAGCGAGAGCGGCTTGGCGATCGAGCTCTCCGAGTACATCTCGAGCGTGCTCGTCGTCGCGAAGCTGAAGATCGCGGTCCCCCAGCGGCGAAAGATCTTGGCGCCGAGCTCCACCTGTTCCCAGTCGAGCCACTCGGGGTCCTGCTCGAACTCGGCGAACAGCTCGCGCATCGAGTCGGGGGCGTCCTCGACGGAGTCGATGCCGTGCTCGAGGGCCTGGTCGAGCATCCGCCGCCCCGCGGCTTGGCCGAGCTCGTCGTAGACGTCGCCGACGAACCGCTCGCAGACCGGGTCGGCCTCGTAGTAGGACTCGGCGAAGCTGCGCACGTACTCATCGTCGGGCTGGACGTCGAAGCGGGTGAGGCGACGCACCAGCGCTCGGGCGCGCTGGAACTTCCTCTTCCCGACCCGATCCCAGTACCGGAACTCGGCCGGGATCTTCGACTCGTAGCCGGCAACCTCCTCGGTCAGCGTCTCCATCGCGATTCGAAGCGTACCCGGGCCGGGACCAAGGCAATCGAGGGTCCCTCCTCAGGCCGCTTCGCGGGAGTTCCTGAGGAGGGACCCTCGATTGCCTTGGGCTTCGGCTGGGGTTTCCAGCTTTTCTATCTGCGGAAGGCGCCAGAGCACGCTGGCGATCGTCAGGCCGGTGGCTGCCGACAGGAGCGCCAGGAACCACTGGGCGGAGCTGAGCAGGTTCATCTCGAAGAAGTCGCGCAGCGGCGGGATCGCGAGGATGCCGGCGTAGAGGCCGCCCAGGGCTATGACCATCCCCAACATGTAGCTCTGGATCGCGATGTGCTCGCGGCCGGGACCGCGCTCCAGGAGGAGGACGAAGCTGAGCCCGAGGACGATGAGGGTGGTGGTGGCCGCGGTGCGACCGGCCTCGAGGGTGCCGCCGAAGACGGTGTCGACGAGGAAGAAGGAGAGGATCGAGCCGAGCGCCGTCGCCAGGCCCGCTGGCACCGCGAACGCGGCAAGCGCACGCAGCAGCCGGCCCCGGTACAGCGGCCCGTCCGAGGGGGCCAGCGCGAGCACGAAGGAGGGGATGCCGATCGTCAGGAAGACGGCCAGGGTCAGGTGGCGGGGGAGGAAGGGGAAGGCGAAGCCGGGGATCGCGACGAGCAGGATCAGCGCCGCGGCGTAGACGGACTTGGTCAGGTAGAGCCGCCCGAGCCGGTGGATGTTGCGAGCGATACGGCGTCCCTCGGCGACCGCCTGGGGGAGCCGCGCGAACTCGTCTTTAAGCAGGACCACGTCGGCGACCCCCTTTGTCACCTGCGCTCCCGAGCCCATCGCCACCGCCAGCCGGGCCTGCTTCAGCGCGGGGACGTCGTTGACCCCGTCGCCGATCATCGCGGTGTAGCGCCCGGAGGCGGCGAGTGCCGCGACCAGGGCCTTCTTCTGCTCGGGCTTGATCCGGCAGAAGACGGTGTTGCTCTGGACTGCCTCGGCGAGCTCCTGGGGATCCTCGGGCAGCTCGTCGCCCTCGATCGTGCCGGCGTCCGGCGGCACTCCGACCGCCGCCGCGACCGCGGTCACCGTCGCCCGGGCGTCGCCGGAGATCAGCTTCAGATCGACGTTCTCCTCGCGCATGAACGCGACCGTTTCCGCCGCATCGGGCCGCAGGGTCTCCTCCAGCACGATCAGGGCGACGGGCGCCATTCGCGGCGCGGGCTGCCGCGACGGGTCCGTTGGCAGCGGCTCGCTGGCTTCGCCGAAGGCGACGACCCGCCGGCCCGCGGCGGTCTCCCGCTCGAGGACGCGGGTGAGCCCGGGCGGCAGCGCCAGGGCCCCGGCCGTGCCGAGCACGTCGGGTGCGCCAAGCACATACGTGGTGGAGCCGATCCGCAACCCGCTCCACTTCCACTCCGAGGAGAACGGCACTTCGCCGGTGACTCGCTCCGCCTCGCCCGGGAATCGTTCGCCGACCGCCTCCAGGGTGCGGTTGCGGTCGCCGGCGCTGGCGGCGAAGCGCCCGAGCGCGGCGTGCGCGGTCGCCGGCTCCAGGCCCTCGGCCACCTCGACGCCGATCAGGCGCAGCTCGCCGTCGGTCAGCGTGCCGGTCTTGTCGACGCAGATCGTGTCGACCGCGGCGAGGCTCTCGGTCGCGCTCATCTGCTGAACCAGCGTGTCCTTGCGGGCCAGCCGCACCGCGGCCACGGCAAAGGTGACGCTCATCAACAGCACCAGCCCCTCGGGGATCAGCGTCACCAGGCCGGCGGTCGCGGTCTGTGCCGCCTCTACCAAGTCGAGGCTGCGCACCTGGAAGACGAGGAGCAGGATCAGCGCCAGCGGCGCCATCGCGTATGTGCAGGCGACGATCACCTGGTTCACCTCGCCCTGCAGCGGCGAGGGTGGGTGACGGAAGGCCCGGGCCTCGCCGGCCAGCCGGCCCGCGTAGCTCTCCTCCCGCACCGCGTCGACGGTGTAGTAGCCCGACCCGGAGATGCAGAAGGACCCCGACAGCGCCCGGTCGCCGGGCTGCTTGCGCACGCCGTCCGCCTCGCCGGTCAGCAGCGACTCGTCCAGGGTCATCCCGCGACTCTCGATCGTCTCGCCGTCGGCGACGAGCTGGTCGCCGGGCTCGATCCTGATCACGTCGCCGGGCACGACCTCCTCGGCCAGCAGGCTCTGGACCGCGCCGTCGCGAAGGACCTTCGCGTGGGGCGCGACCAGCACCGCCAGCTCGTCCAGCGTCCGCTTGGCCTTCAGCTCCTGGCGGATCCCGATGTAGGAGTTGACGATCGCGATCAGGCCGAAGACCGCGTCGGCGAAAAGGCCCAGGGAGAGGATGAGGACGAAGAACCCGCCGATGATCGCGTTGAACAGCGTGAAGACGTTGCCGGCGACGATGCTCGAGACCGATCGCGAGGAGGTCTCAGACGGCGGGCCGAGCTCGCGCAGCCGCTTCGCCGCGGTCGCGCTGGACAGTCCCCGCTCGGTCGCCAAGTCGGTCATAGGGACTATTCAATAGGGTCCGACCCGGATGGCACTGAAGCTAGGACTCAACCTCGGTTACTGGGGCATCGGCCCGGCGGGCGAGGACGCGCTCGAGGTGGTGCACGCCGCCGAGGCCGCCGGCTACGAGTCGGTCTGGGCGGCTGAGTCCTACGGCTCCGACGTGGTCAGCGTGCTCGCCTGGCTGGCGGGGCAGACGACGAAGATCAACCTCGGCGCCGCGATCCTGCAGGTGCCCGCCCGCCCGCCCGCCGCCGCGGCGATGGCCGGAGCGACGATCGACAAGCTCTCCGGGGGCCGCTTCATGTTCGGCTTCGGCCCCTCGGGCCCTCAGGTCTCCGAAGGCTGGTACGGCGTTCCCTACGCCAAGCCCTGGGGGCGCACCCGCGAGTACATCGAAGTCGTGCGCGAGATCGTCGCCCGCGAAGGGCCGGTCGATCACCAGGGCGAGCACTACCAGCTACCCCTTCCCGGCGGTGAGGGCAAGGCGCTGAAGCTCAACTTCCACCCCGAGCGCAACCAGATCCCCGTCTTCGTCGGCGCGATCGGTCGCAAGTCGGTTGAGCTCGCGGCCGAGATCGCCGACGGCTGGATCCCGATCTTCTTCAGCGTCGACGCCTTCCAGCAGACCTGGGGCGAGCACCTGGAGGCCGGCTTCGCCAAGGGCGGTCGTCAACGCTCCGATCTTGAGGTCTCGCCGTCGCTGCAGGTCGCGATCGATGGCGACCTGAACGCCGCCAAGGCCGTGGTCAAGGCCGGGCTCGTCCTCTACTTCGGTGGCATGGGAAGCCGCAAGACCAACTTCTACGTCGACCTCGCCCACCGCTTCGGCTTCGGCGACGTCGCCGACGAGGTCCAGCGCCGCTTCCAGGACGGCGACCGGGCCGGTGCCTTCGAGGCGGTGCCCGACGAGGTCGTCGAGGCGACCTCCCTGGTCGGTACCGAGGCCGAGGTGGCCGAGCGGGTCGAGCGCTTCCGCGGGGCCGGCATCGACCGCCTCATCGTTTCCCCAGTCCATGCCGAGCGGGCCGAGCAGCTCCACACCTTGAAGCGCCTCGCGGCGCTCATCGCATAGTCTCCGCCGCCGCGTCGTATGAAGATCGGAGTGCCGAAAGAGACCGCCGATGGGGAGCGCCGGGTCGCGCTTGTCCCTGACGTGGTCAAGTCCCTCGCCGCCAACGAGAAGGTGCAGGTCCTGGTCGAGAGCGGTGCCGGCGACGCGGCCGGTCATCCCGACTCCCAGTACACCGAGGCCGGAGCCGATGTCGTCGAGGGCGAGGTTACGTGGGGCGCCGACGTGGTCCTTCGCGTCGCCGCCCCTTCCGCCGCCGAGATCGGTCGCCTCGAGTCCAGCCAGCTCCTGATCGGCCACCTTTCGCCATGGACGGCGGCCGAGACCAACAACGCCTTGGCCCAGGCCGGCGTCACCAGCTTCGCGATGGAGGCGATCCCGCGCACGACGCGCGCCCAGGCGATGGACGCGCTCTCCTCGCAGGCCGCCGCGGCCGGCTACGCCGCGACTCTGATCGCCGCCCGCGAGTCGGGCCGCTTCTACGGCATGATGACCACCGCCGCCGGCACGGTGCCGCCGGCCAAGGTCCTCGTGCTCGGCGCCGGCGTTGCCGGCCTGCAGGCCGTTGCGACGGCCAAGCGCCTCGGCGCGATCGTCACCGGCTTCGACATCCGCCGCGCCGCCTGGGAGCAGATCGCCTCGCTCGGCGGTCGCCCGCTCGAGCTGGACTTCATCCCCGACGCCGAGGGCGAGGGCGGTTACGCCCGCCCGCTCACCGACGAGGAGAACGCGCAGGTGCGCGACGCACTCGGCGAGAACGCCGCCAAGCAGGACGTGATCGTCACCACCGCCGCGATTCCCGGTCGCCCGGCGCCGCTGCTGATCACCGCCGACGCGGTGCGGGGCATGCAGCCCGGCTCGGTGATCGTCGACCTCGCCGCGGAGACCGGCGGCAACTGCGAGCTGACCGAGGCTGGGCAGACGGTCGTCGAGAACGGCGTCAAGGTGATCGGCCCGCGCAACCTGGCCAGCGAGATGCCCCGGCCCGCGTCGCAGCTCTACGCCAAGAACCTCGAGAACCTGCTCGGCCTGCTGGTCTCAGAGGAGGGCGAGCTGACGCTCGACTTCGAGGACGACATCGTCGCCGCCGCCTGCATCACCCACGGCGGCGAGATCAGAAACGAGAGAGCTGCCAAATGAGCTTGATGACCGAGATCACGATCTTCGTCCTTGCCGCCTTCGTCGGCTTCGAGGTGATCTCGAAGGTGCCGACGACCCTGCACACGCCGCTGATGTCGCAGACCAACGCGATTCACGGGATCGTGATGCTCGGCGGGCTGATCGTCGTCGGCTACGCCAACGACCCGCTCGAGTACATCATCGGCACGATCGCGATCGCCTTCGGCGCGATCAACATCGTCGGCGGCTTCATGGTCACCGACCGGATGCTCGGCATGTTCTCCAAAAAGCCGAAACCGAAGGCGGACGCCGAGGCGAAACCCGGGGGCGGTAAATGAGCCTCCTCGCGGTCTTCGAGCCCGGTGGCGACGCGGCCACCGCCCTCTACATCGTCGCCTTCTCGCTCTTCATCATCGGGGTGCGGCGCGGCACCCATCCGACCACCGCCAAGCAGGGCAACCTGGTCGCCGCCGTCGGCATGGCGGTCGCCGTCGTCACCACGCTGCTGCTCGACGGCATCGGCAACTGGGGCCTGATCGCGCTCGGGCTCGGCGTCGGCACCGCCGTTGGCGTGATCGCCTCGGTGCGGGTCCAGATGACCGAGATGCCGCAGATGGTCGCCCTCTACAACGGCGTTGGCGGCGGCGCCGTCGCCCTGATCGCCTGGTCGGAGATCCGCCACGGGATCTCGCTCGGCCACGAGATCCCACTCGACGAGCTGATCCCGGTCCTCTTCGCCGCCGTCGTCGGCTCAGTCTCCTTCTGGGGCTCGAACATCGCCTTCGCCAAGCTTCAGGACCTGATCCCGACCCGGCCGCTGGCCGTGCCGGGCCAGCAGGTGATCAACGTCGTGCTGCTGATCGGCATCGTCGCCGCCTGCGTCAACATCGCGATCAACAACGACGATCCCAACCAGGCGATCTTCATCGCCATCCTGCTCGCCGCGGGCCTGCTCGGCAACCTCGTCGTGCTGCCGATCGGCGGCGCCGACATGCCGGTCGTGATCTCGCTGCTCAACGCCTTCACCGGCCTCTCCGCCGCCGCCGCCGGCTTCGCCCTCGACAACGTCGCCCTGATCGTCGCCGGCACCCTGGTCGGCTCCTCGGGAACGATCCTGACGATGGAGATGGCGACCGCGATGAACCGCTCGGTCGCCAACGTGCTCTTCGCCGGGTTCGGCGGCGCGCCCGCCGGTGGTGCCGCCGGCGGGGGAGAGGAACGCCCGCACGTCTCGATCGGCGCCCAGGACGCGGCGATCAAGCTCGCCTACGCCGACACCGTCGTGATCGTGCCCGGCTACGGCCTCGCCGTCGCCCAGGCCCAGCACGCGATCAAGGAGGTTGGCGATGAGCTGGAGAAGCGCGGCGTCACCGTCAACTACGCGATCCACCCGGTGGCCGGCCGCATGCCAGGCCACATGAACGTGCTGCTCGCCGAGGCCGACGTGCCCTACGAGCAGCTCAAGGAGATGGAGGAGATCAACCCGGAGATGCCGCGCACCGACGTCGCGGTCATCGTCGGCGCCAACGACGTCACCAACCCGGCCGCCAAGAACGATCCCGACAGCCCGATCGCCGGCATGCCGATCATCGAAGTCGACCAGGCCCAGCAGGTGATCGTGATCAAGCGCTCGCTCAGCCCCGGCTTCGCCGGTATCGACAACGACCTCTTCTACGAACCGAATACTTCGATGCTGTTCGCTGATGCCAAGCAGGCTGCGGCGGACATCGCGGCCGAGATTCAGCAGCTTTAGGTTTGGGGCAGGGCTCCGGCGGGGTGCCCCTCTCCAGGCCGCTTCGCGGGAGCTCCTGGAGAGGGGCATCCCGCCGGAGCCCGTGACCAAGCCGATTTGGCTGAATCTCGGCCGTGAGGCTCCGCCTGGGGGAAGAGAAGAGCTTCGATGCGCCTTAGGCAGGCATGCGTCGATGCGAGCGGGGGCAGGGGACGGTGGAGTGGGTGGGGGTGCTTTGCGTCGTCGGTTTGCTGATGGCGGGGTTGGTTGCGGCCGGGGTGAGGGTGCCGGGGGCGGGGCTGGCGCAGGCGATCGCGTCGCGGATCCTCTGCGCGGCGGCGTTGGCGGAGCGGTGTGGGGACGAACCGGCGCTGATCGCCGCGTACGGGGCCGAGATCGGCAAGCTGGTGCGTCGGCATATGCCGACGCTGCTCTTCGAGCGCGGTTCGCGGGCGGTGCCGGTCGACTTCCGACGCTGTCGCAGTACGGCCTGCGGCGACGGAGCGGAACAGGGCCTCGTGAGTCACAGCGATGCCGGCCTGCCCGTAACCGCCTTTGTCCACGTCGTCGATTGCCGATCCGATGCGGCTGCGCATGCCGAAGTCGAGGGCGCCGACTGCTCCGGACCTTCCGCCGGCAACCTCTACCTCCAATACTGGACCTACTACGCCGACTCGGCCACCCTGCGCGGCGTCCCGATCGTTGGCGAACGGGGATACCACCGCGACGATTGGGAGAGCGTCGAGATCCGCATCCGTCCTGACGGCAACGTCGATCAGCGTGCCTCGTCCCACGCCGGCTACAACCACAGCCAGGGAGTGGCCAACTGGGGGTCGGACGCGGGGATCGAGCCGCTCAGGGACGCCGCCGAAGCAGTCGGCATCCGTCCGCACAACGGCTGGGGCCCTGAGACCCACTTCCTCCTCGTCTCAGGCGGCAGTCACGCCGGCAACGCCGACGGCATTCCACACATTGAACGCCTGACTCCGGGCAACCGGGTCCACCCGATCCCCCTGGAGCCAATCGCCTCCACCAGCCGGACTCACTTCGCCATAACCCCACCGTGGCACAAGCACGTCTGGTACGACCCCGAGGCGGACGAGACCAATTAAGACTGCGTGATGTCGCCGATGTGAGGCGTGGACGCAGTCAACGTCTTACTAAGGGGCATCGTCGTCTGAGTCAACGGCTGGCGGGGGAGTAAGGCCTTGTGCATAGTCGGGGATGTCTCCTGTGGCTACCAGCAAGCTTGCCCATTTGCGACCTTTAGGCGTGAGACGCTTCACCTCTATGGTGTCGTCTCCCACGCGGACGCGCGCTTGAGTGATCAGGTCGTGAGCGGTCAGCTCACCATCGGCGGAGTTATTATCTTCCAGCCCAATATAAATACCACTATCTCGACTTGAGATCTCATCCTCAGCGAGCTCGCTGAGGCGACTCCGGGCATCATTTGACAGCTTTCGCACTTGGGCGGCAATTTCGCGGCCTACTGTCTCCGGGGGAAACTCGGTTAGTTGCGCCTGCTCACGGCGCCGAGCTTTTCTCTGCTCTCGAACTTTACGGGCGGGCTCTTGATTGACACTGACAGGTCTCTGCTCAGGTCCCGTTGTTTGGCTTGCTTTCTGAATATTGGCAAGGAGTCGTTGCTCAAATTGCTCAGGATCAAACTTTCCCGTCTCCGCTGCCGTTGTTGACGCGCCCTCAAGAAAGGCTCGAAGGAGGTCATGAAACTGCTCCCCGACCATTGTTTGAGTCGAGGCGGCCGACGTCTTCACCTCGACGAGAAGTTCCCTGGTTTGTGTATTGAGGCGCTCACTTTGGAGCATCTGCTGGCTTGCGGTTTGGGTCTGGACGATAAAAACGAGGATCTGGATGGCAAAGGCCACAATTGCGAGGGCTAGTGCCACAGTGGATAGGGCATCGGCATTGTGAACCGACGCAACTACGGCTAGAGCTGCGATCGGGCCGAACGCCACCAATACGGAGCCAAGGAGAAGCCAGCTAACTCTTATCTCAAACCCTATGCGTCGACCTTTTCCCAAGTGGACAGCCTTAGCTTTGGATGAACTGGTGAGCTTGCCCTCTTGAGAGGGATTGGGACCATCACTCATGAGAAACACAACCATAGATTATGAGCCAGACAATCTCTCTATTCAAAGAGCTCAGATAGATCTGCCAAGGAAACCGTCGCAATGCTGCCGCCCACGTCGACATACATGCGTTTTCATAAAAGTCAGCGTGGCGGCATCCGCAGGGCGCCGTCGAGGCGGATCGTCTCGCCGTTGAGCATTGGGTTGGCGACGATCTGGCCGACCAGGCGGGCGTACTCCTCGGGGCGGCCGAGGCGGGACGGGAAGGGGATGCCGGCGCCGAGGGCCGCCCGGTGTTCCTCGGGCAGAGCGGCGAGCAGTGGGGTGTCGAAGAGGCCGGGGGCGATCGTGACGACGCGGACGCCGCGCGAGGCCATGTCGCGCGCCGCGGGCAGGGTCATGCCGACGATCCCGCCCTTCGAGGCCGCGTAGGCGACCTGGCCGATCTGGCCGTCGTAGGCGGCGATCGAGGCGGTGTTGACGCAGACCCCGCGCTCGCCCTCGTCGTTGGGCTCGTTAGGGCTCATCGCCGCGGCCGCGAAGCGCAGCACGTTGAAGGTGCCGATCAGGTTGACCTTGAGCACGTTGGTGAATAGCTCGAGGTTGTGCGGTCCGCCCTTGTGGGCGATGCGCTCGGCCCAGCCGATCCCGGCACAGCAGACCGAGATGCGCAGGCCACCGTCCACGGCGGACGCCTGCTCGACCGCGGCCGATACGGCAGCCTCGTCAGTGACGTCGGCGGCGACGAAGCTCGCGCTCGGCCCCAGCTCGGCGGCCAGCGCCTCGCCCTTCTCGGCGTTGAGGTCGGCGATCGTCACCGTCGCGCCCGCCTCAGCCAACGCCCGCGCCGTAGCCTCACCCAGCCCCGACGCCCCGCCGGCGACCAACGCTCCTGTGCCCTCGACCTCCACGGCCGGGACCCTACTGCTCCCATCCCGGTAAGCGAGTCTCGCTAGGGTTTTGGCATCGCCACCGAGGTGACGTCAAGCTCCAAGGAAGCGATCGCGGAACGCCTAGCCGAGGCGCGCCAGCGAACGCTGGAGCTGATCCGCCCGCTCGACGACGAGCAGCTCAACCGCGTCTACTCGCCGATCCTCAGCCCGCTTGCTTGGGATCTCGGTCACATCGCCAACTTCGAGGAGCTGTGGTTGGTGCAGACGATCGGCGGTCGCGAGCCCCTGCACGGCGAGCTCGGTCGCTTCTACGACGCGATCGAGAACCCGCGCAGGACCAGGGGCGAGCTGCCGATCCTGCGTGACGCCGAGCTGCGCTCCTACCTCGCCGAGGTGCGCGAGCGCACGCTGGAGGTGCTGGAGGAGGTCGAGCTCGCACCCGACGCCGAGGATCCGCTGCTGCGCGAAGGATTCGTCTACGAGATGCTGATCGCCCACGAGTTGCAGCACAACGAGACGATGCTCCAGCTCCTCCAGATGGTCGACGCGAGCGGCGGCCTCCGAGACGCGGGGCATCTCTCGCCCGGACAAGCGCCGGGCCAATTGGCCCGGCGCTTTGAGTATCCGCCCGTTCGAGAGATGCCCCGCGTCTCGGAGGCGATCCGCATCGAGGGCGGCGTCTACGAGGTCGGTGCGCCCGCCAACGGCTTCGCCTACGACAACGAGCGCCCGCGCCACGCGGTGGAGCTGGCGGCGTTCGAGATCGACCGGTCCCCGGTCTCCAACCGCGCCTACATCCGCTTCGTCGAAGAGGCGGGCGCGGAGCCGCCGATGTATTGGGAGAAAGATGGTGAGGATTGGGTGCGGGCCGCGATGGGCCGCCGCGACCCCGTCGACCCGGACGCCCCGGTCGTACATGTCTCCTGGCACGAGGCCGACGCCTTTGCCCGCTGGGCGGGCAAGCGGCTGCCGGGCGAGGGGGAGTGGGAGGCGGCGGCGCTGAGTCTGGAGGGAGTCGGCAGGGCCTGGGAGTGGACGTCCTCGGACTTCCTCGCCTACCCGGGCTTTGAGGCATTCCCCTACCGCGAGTACTCCGCTCCCTTTTTCGGCGACGAGTACAAGGTTCTGCGCGGTGGCTCCTGGGCGACCCATCCGGATGTCATGCGTCCCAGCTTCCGCAACTGGGACCTTCCCCAGCGGCGCCAGATCTTCGCCGGTCTGCGCTGCGCTAAGGATGCATGAGATGACGACGACCGAGCCCCCGATCGAGATCGAGGTCCGTCTCGACGCCGACGGCGGCGCGAGGATGCGGCGCGACATACGCGCCGGCCTCACGACCGACCCCAAGGAGCTGGCACCCAAGTACTTCTACGACGAGCGCGGCTCGCAGCTCTTCGAGCAGATCACCGAGCTGCCGGAGTACTACCCGACCCGGGCGGAGCGCTCGATCCTCGATGAGCGCGCGGCCGAGATCGTCGAGGGGGCCGGAGAGCCCCAAACCCTGGTCGAGCTCGGCTCGGGGTCGGCCGCCAAGACCCGCCATCTGCTCAGCGCGATGCGCGATGCGGGCTGCCTGCAGACCTACGTCCCGGTCGACATCTCCGAGGAGATCACGCACGAGACGGCGGAGTCGCTGGTCCAGGAGTACCCCGGTCTCGCGGTCCGCGGCCTCGTCTGCGACTTCGAGCAAGACCTCGAGCGCATTCCCAACGGAGGCGGCAGCCGGCTGGTCGCCTTTCTCGGCGGCACAATCGGCAACCTCTATCCCGATGCGAGACACGATTTCCTCACCCGGCTCGCTGGCCTGATGACACCTGAGGACCGGCTTCTCCTCGGCACCGATCTGGTCAAGGAGACCGCGCGGCTCGAGGCGGCCTACGACGACTCGCTAGGCGTCACGGCGGAGTTCAACAAAAACGTCTTGCGCGTGCTCAACCGCGAGCTGGGAGCCGACTTCGACCTCGATGCCTTCGAGCACGTCGCCCGCTACGACGCCGGCGAGGCGCGCATGGACATCCGGCTTCGCTCCCTCGCCGAGCAGACGATCCGTCTCGAGGAGCTCGACATGGCGGTCGGCTTTGCCGCCGGGGAGGAGATGCGGACGGAGATCTCCTCCAAGTTCACCCCGGAGCGCCTGGAGGAGGTCTACGAGGAAGCCGGCCTTCAGATGAGCGGCTGGTTCACCGACGCCGCCGGCGACTACGCCCTCAGCCTGGCGCGGCCCGCGAATTAGTGAGGCACGAGGGCCTTCGGGGGTCCTTCTTCAGGCCGCTTCGCGGGAGTTCCTGAAGAAGGACCCCCGAAGGCCCACACGTCAACACAAGCTCCCCGCCTGGTGGATCACGGACCCGAAGGGGCTTGGGGTTGCGAAGCCGGTTCCAGGGTTCCCAAGCTTGGGAAAGCTTCAAGCGGACGGCGCTTCGGGGTGGGAGCTTGAGCTTGTGCGCTTCGAGAGGGGAGGACGGTACCCCCTCCCCAAAACACTCAAGCGCGGCTACTGCCGCGCGTTTTGGGGAGGGGGTACCGTCCTCCCCCGCCCAGAGCTAAGGAGCCAAGACCTCGATCAACTCGCCCAGCCCGTCGGGCGTCGTGATCGGGGTGAGGATGGGCAGCGTTACCCCGCCCTCGACGAAGGCGTCGATCCTTTCCCTCATCTGCTCGGGGGAGCCGAAGATGAACATCGCCTCGATCAGCTCCCAGGGTGCCGCGGCAGCCGCGCCCTGGCGGTCCCCCGACTCCCAGGCCGCGATCATCGCGTCGATCTCGTCGCCGTAGCCGAGCCAGCGGTAGAAGGCCGCGTAGACCGGCACCGTGATGTAGGAGGAGAACATGAAGCGGGCCAGCGGCTCGACCGCCTCGCGCTCGCCGGGCAGGCAGAAGAATCGGCAGAGCAGCTCGAACCCGTCCGGCGCCCCTTCCAGCTGCGCGGTCACCTTCGGCAGGCCGCCGAGCGGCAGGAAGTTGGTGAAGGCCCCGTCGGCGCGCTCGACGGCCAGGTCGAGCATCTTGCCGCGCAGTGCCGCCAGCACGATCGGCACCCGCTGCGCCGGAGCGGTCTCCAGCTTGAACCCGGTGGACGTACGCTCGCCCTCGAGCGCGACCCGCAGGAAGTCAAGCGTCTCTCGAACCTTGCTCAGCGGCCGCTCGAAGGGGATCCCGTTCCAGCCCTCGACGATCCGGTCCGAGGAGGAGCCGATGCCAAGCACGAAGCGCCCATTTGATGCGCTTGCCAGCGCCGCCGCCTCCTGCGCGAGCAGCGCCGGGCCGCGCTGAAAGACACCGACGATCCCCGTGCCGAGCCTCGCCCGCTCGGTCCAGGCCGCGCTCAATGCCAGCGGCGTGAAGCCGTCGGGACCGTTCGTCTCACCGCTCCAGAAGTCCGTGTAGCCGACGGCCTCGGCCCGCTTCACAAGCTCCTCGTGAGCGGCAAGCGAGAGCCCCGGCAGCGGAAGCGTCAGTCCCCAGCGTTGAGCCACCGGCCGACCCTATAGCCTGCCGGGCCGATGGGGGAGACTTCGCAGCCCAAGCCGGATCGCAATCTCGCCCTGGAGCTCGTGCGAGTCACCGAGGCGGCTGCGCTCTCGGCCGCGCGTTGGGTCGGCCGAGGCGACAAGATCGCTGCCGATCAGGCCGCGGTCGACGCGATGCGCTTCGTCCTCGACTCGGTCTCGATGGACGGCGTCGTCGTGATCGGCGAGGGGGAGAAGGACGAGGCGCCGATGCTCTACAACGGCGAGCACATCGGCGACGGAAGCGCACCGGTAGCCGATATCGCGGTCGACCCGCTGGAGGGAACGCGTCTCTGTGCCCTCGGCATGCCCAGCGCGCTCGCCGTTATCGCGCTCGCGGAGCGCGGATCGATGTTCGACCCCGGACCTTGCGTCTATATGGAGAAGATGGCCGGCAGTGAGGAGATCGCCGACCTGCTCGATCTCGACCGCCCGCTGCCGGAGACGCTGAAGCTGATCGCCGAGCGCAAGGGCGGCAGCGTCGGCGACGTCACCGTCGTCATGCTCGATCGCCCGCGTCACGAGGACGCGATGCGCGAAGTGCGCGATGCCGGCGGGCGTATCCGCCTGATCACCGACGGCGACGTCTCCGCCGCGCTGCTCGCGGTCAGCGACCGTTCCCCCGTCGACCTGCTCTGGGGTATCGGCGGCACCCCCGAGGGCGTGCTCTCCGCCGCTGCGCTGAAGTCGATGGGAGGGCAGCTGCTCGGCCGCCTCTGGCCGCGCAACGACGAGGAGCGCGCCGCCGCGCTCGATGCCGGCTACGACCTCGAGCGCATCCTCACCGCCAACGACCTCTGCTCAGGTGAGGACGTCTTCTTCTCCGCCACCGGCGTCACCGATGGCGACGTGCTCCAGGGCGTCCGCTACCGCGGGCCGGGGGCGACAACCGAATCGCTCGTCATGCGCTCCCGCTCGGGAACCGTGCGGCGCATCCACGCTCGCCACGATCGCGCCAAGCTTCGCGCGATCTTCGTCGAGCGGTACGGCTGAGCCCAATACGTCGCGCTCCGCTACGGCTGTGCCCCAGAGGTTCCGTGCACCTTCTTGTCCAATCAGGGAACTCGGGATATACTGATTCGATATTTTCAAGTATTCTAAGGGAACTGTCAGGGGGCGTATCGCCTGCACACGTGGCTGATGTGGGCCCGAGACCCCGAGCCGGGACGGCGGTTCTCACCCTGCTCTCCATCCCTCTCAACGGACTTGTCCTCAGGGCTCTCGCCGACGGCCCGATGCGGCTCGCGGATCTGCGAGCCCAGCTCGGGGGGCCAGCGCAGTCGACGCTGCGCGGCAACCTCTCCAAACTGGTCGAGGTTGGTGCGCTGACGCGTTGTCGCGGCGATCGCCCAAGCATCCTCGCCTACGAACTGACCCCCTTCGGCCGGGATCTCTTGCTCGCCGCCAACGCGGCGGAGAGTTGGCTGCAGTTGGCGCCGGATGGGCCGTTTGCGCTCGACAGCGCGGCGGCCAAAGTGGCCCTCAAGGCCCTGGTCGGAGGCTGGGCCTCGACCATCGTCCGAGCTCTTGCGGCGCGACCGCTGACGCTGACCGAGCTCGACAAGCTGATCGATAACTGCACCTACCCGGCGCTCGAGCGGCGACTCTCGGCGATGCGCCTTGCCGGGCAGGTCGAGCTTGGCCCCACCGACGACGGCAGCAAGGGCCGCCAGTACACCGTCAGCTCCTGGCTGCGTCAGGCGATCGGTCCGCTTGCCGTCGCGGCTCGGTGCGAGCGTCGCCACATGGCAAACGCAACGGCGCCGATCAGCCGCATCGATGTTGAGTCGGCCTTCCTGCTGGTTGCCCCGACGGTTGAGTTGAGCTCGGACGCAAGTGGCATCTGCCAGGTTGCGGTGGAAGCCGGCCGCGGCGATTCCGGCAGGCCCTGGGCGGGGGCGCAGCTGGAGCTTGAGAAGGGCTCTGTGGTCTCATGCGTCGCCCGGATCGAGGCTCAGCCGGAGAGTTGGGTCCTAGGCCCGGCCGCGGGGTGGCTCGACGCGGTAATCGGGCGCGATCCCGAGCGCCTCCACTTTGGCGGTGACGCGGATCTGGGACGGGAAGTCGTCCACGGGCTTCACGACGCGCTCTTCGGCGCTCGCTCAGCGCAGCCGCAATCCTCCTCCGGCGCCGCCGCCGGAGAGCCCGCTGGCGCATAGGGCAGCTCCCCCGTGTCGTGCAGCTCGTGGCGCAGCGAGTTGATCACCGCGCCCGCCATCAAGGACAGGCTGAGCACGTAGAACCAGAGCAAGGCGATGAGGATGAAGCCCACGGTCGAGCCGAAGCGCGAGAGGCTGGAGACGTTGGAGAGGTAGAAGGGGAAGAGCCAGTTGGCGATGCCGGCGCAGGCGGTGACGAACGCCGCCCCCGGCCAGACCGCCCGCCATGGCATGTGGCCCTTCGGCACGGCCCAGAAGATCACGCAGCAGATCAGGAAGACGATCAGGATCGCGGCGGTGAGCAGCAGCGCGGTGTCGATCGCCTTGATGTCGGAAAGGCCGAGGGGAAGCCGGTCGGTGCTGGAGACGAGGGCGCTCTCGATCGTCGGCAGGATGATGCTGGCGGCGATAAAGAGGAGGACCACCACCAGCATCGCGAAGGAGAAGCGCTTCTGCTCGACCCAGCCGCGGCACTCGACGTGGTAGATGCGGCAGAAGGCGGTGTCCATCGCGCCCCAGAAGGAGGCGCCGATCCAGAGCGAGCCGAAGAAGGCGGCGATCCCGATCGTGGTCGAGTTTTCCTCGATCCGGTTAAGCGCATCAGCGAGGGTGCCCTGCTCGACGTTGGGGAAGAGGCGCTGGAGGTCGTCGAGCACGCTCGCCTCGACGCCGCTGATCTTCAGCACCTGGCCAAAGACGAAGAGCACCAGGAGGGCGAAGGGGAAGACCGCCAGCATCAGGTTGTAGGCGACCATCGCCGAGAGACCGGTGACGTTCTCGCGGTACGCTCGCTGCCAGAAGGCGCGCAGCCATGGGCGTGAATGTCGCATTGATTTGGGCATTGACTTCAGAAACTGAAGCGACTATGATGCGAACAGACGTTTGAGCGGAACCAGATGCCCAGCACGGGCCAGGGGCAGCGCAGACTAATCGGCCATGCGGACCGGATCACCGGTCCGTTTTTTCGCGACTTTCCGCCCACTGGGGCGTTCTAGTCGCAGGACTTAACCACCTAGCGCAAAGAAACGAGTAGAACAGGATGCTGGTAGCAGAGCTTCAGGAGCTTGAGGAGGTCAAAGGCCTCATTACCCGTGGGCAGCAGCTTGGCGTGCTGACCTTCGGCGATGTCGCCTCCGCGGTGTCGGAGGTGGACTTGGACGAGTCCGATGTCGAGGACCTGTACGGGCACCTCGAGAAGTCGGGCATCGAGCTTGTCGAGGACATGGACCCGGCCCAGAAAGCGGCCGCGGAAGCGATGCCCGCAGACACCGGCAAAAAAGGCCGGCGCCGCCAGAAAGCCGCGCTCGACCTGAAACCGGACATGACCACGGACAGCCTGCAGCTGTTCCTCAAGGACATCGGCAAGGTCCGCCTGCTGACCGCCGCGGAGGAGGTCGAACTCGCCAAGCGCATCGAGCGCGGCGACCTCGACGCGAAGCAGAAAATGGTCGAGTCCAACCTGCGCCTGGTCGTCTCGATCGCGAAGAACTACCGCAACCAGGGCCTGCCCTTCCTCGACCTGATCCAGGAGGGGACGCTGGGCCTGGTCCGCGCGGCGGAGAAGTTCGACTACCGCAAGGGGTTCAAGTTCTCGACCTACGCGACCTGGTGGATCCGCCAGGCGATTGCCCGCGCGCTCGCCGACAAGGCGCGGACGATTCGCATACCGGTCCACGTGGTCGAGAAGCTGAACAAGATCGGCCGCGCCGAGCGCAAGCTGGTCACCGAGCTCGGCCGTGAGCCGACCCCGGAGGAGATCGCCGAGGTCACAGGCATCGACCCCGAGGAGGTCGACTCGATCAAGCGCTCCGCGCAGGCCCCGGTCTCGCTGGAGAAGCCGGTCGGCGACGAGGAGGAGTCGGAGTTCGGCCAGTTCATCGCCGACGAGAAGGCCGAGTCGCCCTTCGACCGTGCGGCCGATCTGCTGACCAAAGAGGCGCTGAAGGAGGCGCTGGAGAACCTCTCCTACCGTGAGCGGCGCGTGCTGGAGCTGCGTTACGGCCTCGGCGGCGAGCACCCGCGCACGCTCGACGAGGTGGGCCGCACCTTCAACGTCACCCGCGAGCGCATCCGCCAGATCGAGAACCAGAGCCTGAAGAAGCTGCAGCAGCTCGGAGAAGCACAGAAGCTGCGCGAGGTGACCTGAGGCTTCAGGCCTAAGGAGTAAGGGCATCCCGGCCGATAAGAGGTCGGGATGTTCGAGATCGACAAAGCTCTGCGCACGCTGATCGAGCGCGAGGGGTCCGACCTCCACATCAAGGTCAGCTCGAAGCCGATCATCCGCCAGCACGGCGAGCTGGTCCCGCTCGATGGCTACGAGCCGCTGTCCCCCGAGGACACCGAGAAGGCCTTCCACGACATGGCTGCCGACGAAACCGGCGC
>Ga0157380_10000142_pt1 | contig 40538 bp, 42 predicted proteins | sample S35metaG_FD_119757 | JGI IMG/M metagenome (GOLD analysis project Ga0157380, IMG submission 119757) | Switchgrass rhizosphere microbial communities from Kellogg Biological Station, Michigan, USA - S3-5 metaG | ecosystem: Host-associated > Plants > Roots > Rhizosphere > Soil | place: USA...
CGATGGAATTGCCGGCAGTAGCCGCAATCGATGTCCGTGAAGATCGTGACCTTGTGCTTGACCTCGCCGCTGGCCGGCTTGAACACGATCATGCTCGCCGGGTCGACGCTGTCGAGCATCGAGACCCGCGCGCGGGCGCGCGTTTCTTCGCTGACGTTGGCGCTCGAGTCGGCGTCGTAGATGTCGCCGCGAATGATGTAACGGCCGTCTTTGGTCACGTAGGCGACTTGCGCGCCGATGGCGACCTGATAGATGCCCGGCAGGGGTGAATCGCTGATGTCTGCGGCCGTCACGCCGTTCAAGCGAGTCGCCAGGTCCTCCTTCGTGAGGTCCTGGGCCGACACGCCCCCGGCAGCAAGGCCGAGCGGCAGGGCGATCAAGGTCGCTACGATGCGGTCGTTCTGCACGGGCAGTCTCCTACCTGGAGGGAGCTCGAGGACTCAACTGCTCGGGATTCTACCAATAAAGATCCAAGCGGGAAGCGCCGGATCAGCCGCGCGGATGATGGCGGCCGTGCAGGTCCTTCAAGCGCTCGCGAGCCACGTGTGTATAGATTTGTGTAGTCGATACATCGCTGTGGCCGAGCAGCAATTGGACGACGCGCAAGTCCGCGCCGTTGTTCAACAAGTGGGTGGCGAACGCGTGCCGGACGGTGTGCGGCGACAGCTTCTTTTTCACGCCCGCTTTGCGCGCGTACCGCTTGATGATGTGCCAGAAAGCCTGGCGCGTCATGCGATCGCCGCGGCGCGTCGGGAACAGATACTCCGTCTGGCGCTCGAGCAAGATCTCGACACGCGGGCCGTTGACGAATTCCTTCACCCAATCCTGCGCTTCGTCGCCGAGCGGAATCAGCCGCTCGCGGTCGCCTTTGCCGACGATGCGCAGCACGCCCTGATTCAGGTTGACCTGACTCATCTTGAGATTGATGAGCTCGGAGACGCGTACGCCGGTGGCGTAGAGCACCTCGAGCATCGCGCGGTCGCGGTGACCCAGCGGCTCCGCAACGGCCGGCGCCGCGAGCAACGCCTCGACCTCTTCTTCCGTCAGCGACTGCGGCAACGCGCGGCCGATTTTCGGCATCGCGATCTGCGCTGTCGGATCTTCGGTGAGCAAGCCTTCGCGCAACAGGTAGCGATAGAAGCGGCGGAAGCTCGATAGCTGGCGCGCCGTGGAACGCGGTTTGGCACCGGCCTCGACTCGCCATGCGATGTAGTCGAGAACGTCTGCTCGGGCAGCGCGAGCGAGCTCGACGTTGCGCGTCAAGAGCCGCTGGTTCAACGCGAGCAAGTCGGCGCGGTACGCACCGAGCGTGTTTTCGGAGAGCCCGCGTTCCATCCAAATCGCATCGAGGAAGCGATCGACGAGCGCTTTGGGATCGCTAGGTAGACTCATGCCTGCCTGAGCGGGGCTGCTGTGCAAAAAGTTGTGCGCCATTGCTTCTACGCGATCGTATGTTCCGAAGCTTTCGTATATGATTCAAAGCCTTATGAGCCTGCTGCGATACTCTCATAAGTGTGTCGCAGCGGGTCGAGTATGCGTGAGGGGTAGGGGCACCTGCGTGACCGCCTTCACAAAAGCCAGGCAGCATTAACATAAAGAGAAACGTGTCACAGAAAGCGGTCGGAAAGCCGTTTCGAAAGTCACACTGCGGCGACGGTAGCTTTGACATAAACGCCACACGAACCGCACGGCTTCGCATCGCAAGGCTCCCCCAGTCGTGAATCGGCTCCTCCACTTGGGCTATGGCTGCTACGCCTGGCTCGCACTCCTCATCATTGTCGCACCCATGTGCGTCGTCCTGGCCGTGACGCCGGGCGTCATGCGGCGCCGGCGCGTCGCTCGCGCAGCCGCGAGACTCTTCCTACTAAGCATCGGCAGTCCCGTGCGCGTCGACGGCAATACGATCGAGCCGCACTATCCGTGCGTTGTCGTCGCGAACCATGGGAGCTACCTCGACGGCATCATTTTGACGGCGGCGCTCCCCGCAGGGTTCACGTATTTGATCAAGTACGAGATGAGCCGCGTGCCGATCGCTGGCTTCATCCTGCGGCGGCTGGGCTCGGCATTCGTCGACCGGCGCGATCGCAACGACCGGCAGCGCACCGCACGCGCCCTGCACTCGCTCGCCACACGCGGTTCGGCGCTCGGCTTCTTTCCCGAAGGCACATTCGACAAGGCGCCGGGGTTGAAGCCGTTTCATCTTGGCGCGTTCGCCGCCGCGGCGCGCGCCAAACTGCCCGTGGTACCCGTCGTGATCCACGGCGCGCGATGGAAGCTGCCCTCGGGCGGACTCTTATCGCGCCCCGGGCCGTTGCGCGTGCACATCTGCGACCCAGTGCATGCCCCGGCTGACGAGCCCACTGCCCGTGCGCTGATGGCCGCAACACGCCGCGCGATGCTCGTGCATCTCGACGAGCCGGATCTCGCGCCCGATCCGGCCTACATGCCGGAGTAGTTTGGGCCGCCGCCGCCTTCGGGCGGAACCCAGGTGATGTTCTGCGCCGGGTCTTTGATGTCGCAGGTCTTGCAGTGCACGCAATTCGTCGCGTTGATCTGGAAACGCGCGGAACCGCTCGGGTCGCCGACGACCTCGTAAACGCCGGCCGGGCAGTACCGCTGCGCCGGCTCGTCGAACCGCGGCAGGTTCAGCGCGATGGGCACCGTCGGGTCCTCGAGCTTCAGGTGGGAGGGCTGGTTCTCTTCGTGCGCCGTGCTCGACAAGAACACCGAGCTCGCGCGATCGAACGAGGTGACGCCGTCCGGTTTCGCGTACTCCGGTCGCGCCGACGTCGCCGCAGGGCGTAAACGCGCGTAATCCGCGCTGCGATTGCGCAGGGTCCACGGCGCTCGGCCTCGAAGCAGGTTCTGCTCCACGAACGCCAGCGCGCCGCCGAGCACCGTGCCGAGCTTCGCGATGCCTGCACTGAAGTTGCGGCCGCGCTGGAGCTCGTCCCACACCCACGATGCGCGGACGCGTTCGGCGTAACGCGCGAGCTCCGCATCGGCAGCCGCGCCTTCGAGCGCGAGTGCGGCGAAAATCGCTTCCGCGGCGAGCATCCCTGTCTTCATCGCGGTGTGCGAACCCTTGATCTTCGCCGGATTCAAGAAACCCGCCTCGCAGCCCACGAGCACGCCACCGGGAATCGACAGCTTCGGCAGCGACTGCAATCCGCCCTTGTTGACCGCACGCGCGCCATACGCAATGCGCTCACCGCCCGCGAGCAGCTCGCGGATTCGCGGGTGCTGCTTCCATCGTTGGAACTCCGCGAACGGATCGAGATGCGGGTTGCGATAACCCAGCCCGACGATGAACCCGACATACACCCGCGCGTCCGCGGCGTGGTAGACGAACCCGCCGCCATCGGTGGCTGCGTCGAGCGGCCAGCCGAGCGTGTGCACGATCTCACCAGGGTGATGCTTCGCGGAGTCGACCTGCCAGATCTCCTTGAAGCCGATTCCGAAGTGCTGCGGATCGGCATCCGCACGCAAGTCGAAGCGCGCTTCCAACCGCCGACCGAGATGGCCGCGGCAGCCCTCGGCGAACACCGTGTACTTCGCACGCAGCTCGTAGCCGGGCTGGTACCCCGGCTTATGCGACCCGTCGCGCGCAACGCCCATGTCACCGGTCACGACGCCGGCGACGCGGTCGCCGGCGTAGAGCACGTCGGCCGCCGCGAAGCCTGGCAGCACATTGCAGCCGAGCGCCTCTGCTTGGCTCGCGAGCCATTGGCAAAGATCGCCGAGACTGATGACGAAGTTGCCGTGATTGTGGAGTGCGCGCGGCACGAGCGCCTCCGGCAAACGCAGGCTGCCGCTTGCGGAGCGCAGCCATTCGACTCGCTCTGCCGTCACCGGCGTTTTCACGGGCGCGCCCCGCTCGCGCCAATCCGGGAACAGCTCGTCGAGCGCACGCGGCTCGAACACGGCGCCCGATATGATGTGCGCGCCAACGGCTGCGCCCTTCTCCACGACACCGATCGTCAGCTCTCGATTCGCGGCGCGCGCGAGCTGCGCGAGCCGACACGCCGTCGCGAGCCCCGCAGGGCCGGCGCCGATCACGACGACATCGAACTCCATGCTCTCGCGGGACATGCTGATCACCCACGCCGACGGGGGCGCGCAAGCGCGGCGCATTGTAACATCGCGTCCCAATCGTCCCCTTGTCGCGAACGGTGAACACTCCGATCTGGCAACCCTCCGCCGAGCGCAGCGAAGCGAGCAACATGCGGCGCTTCATCGCGGTCAACCGCGAACGATTGCGCGGCGACGACTACGCGGCGCTCTACGACTGGAGCATCGAATCACCGGCTGAGTTCTGGGCCGCCGTCTGGCAGTTCTGCGGCGTGCAAGCGGTCACGCCATACGAGACGGCGTTGCGCCACGGCTCGCGGATGCCCGGTGCACAGTGGTTCAGCGGCGCGCGGTTGAACTTCGCCGCCAACTTGCTCGAGCACGATGCGAGCGGCACTGCGATCGTGTTCGGCAACGAGCGCGACGACCGCATCGCGCTCTCCTGGAACGAGCTGCGCGCGCAGGTCGCGCAGGTCGCGGAGCGCTTGCGCGCGCTCGGCGTGGGCAAAGGCGACCGCGTCGCTGCGTTCATCGCAAATCGCCCCGAGGCCGTGGTCGCCATGCTCGCGACCGCGAGCTTGGGCGCCGTGTGGTCGTCGTGCTCACCGGATTTTGGCGTCGACGCTGTGCTCGACCGCTTCGGTCAAATCCGGCCGAAGGTACTGTTCGCGACCGACGGTTACTTCTACAGCGGCAAGACCATCGATTCCATGCCGACGGTGCGCGCCGTCGCGGCACGCCTGCCCGAGCTCGCTGCGGTCGTGGTCGTGCCGTACCGCAGAGCCGAGCCCGATCTCAGCGCTCTACCCAACGCGCTGTTGTTCGGCCAGTGGCTCACTCACCCCGCAGAGCTCCGCTACGAGCCCGTGGCGTTCGACGATCCGCTCTATATTTTGTACTCGTCGGGAACGACGGGCGTGCCGAAGTGCATCGTGCACGGCGTCGGCGGCACGCTGCTGCAGCACCGCAAGGAGCACGTGCTGCACACCGACATCCGCCGCGGCGACGTCGTGTTCTACTTCACGACCTGCGGTTGGATGATGTGGAATTGGCTGGTGTCGGCGCTTGCGTCGGGCGCGACGCTCGTTCTCTACGACGGCGCCCCGCTCCACCCCGATCCCGGCGTTCTGTGGCGTCTTGCCGAGCGTGAGCGCATCGCCGTCTTCGGCACCAGTGCGAAATACCTGAGCGCGCTCGAGAAATCCGGCTTCGAGCCCCGTTCACGGCATGCTCTCCCCGCCCTGCGCTCGATTCTGTCGACCGGCTCGCCGCTTGCTCCCGCGAGCTTCGACTATGCGTATCGCAGCATCAAATCCGACGTGCAGCTCGCGTCGATCGCGGGCGGCACGGACTTGATCTCGTGCTTCGCGCTCGGCAATCCGCTGTTACCCGTCTATCGCGGCGAGCTGCAGTGCCGCGGCCTCGGCATGAAGACCGAGATCTTCACGGCCGACGGCCGTTCGGTTCGCGAGCAGAAAGGCGAGCTAGTCTGCACAGCGCCTTTCCCGTCGATGCCGATCGGTTTTTGGGACGACGCCGAAGGCCGCAAGTATCGCGCGGCGTATTTCGAACGCTTTCCGAATGTCTGGCATCACGGCGACTATGCCGAGCTGACCGCGCACGATGGCGTCATCATCTACGGCCGCTCCGATGCCGTGCTGAATCCCGGCGGCGTGCGCATCGGCACGGCCGAGATCTACCGGATCGTCGAGGAGTTCGCGGAAGTAGCGGAGAGCATCGTCGTTGGCCAGGAATGTGGTGACGACACGCGAGTGGTGTTGTTCGTGCGCTTGCAACCCGGCACGACGCTCGACCCGCAGCTCGAGCAGCGTTTGCGCGACGCGATCAGGAATCGCGCGAGCCCGCGCCACGTACCCGCCAAGATTCTCGCGGTCGCCGACATTCCGCGCACGATGAACGGCAAGATCGTCGAGCTCGCCGTTCGTGAAGCGATTCATGGCCGGCCCATCGGCAATCGTGATGCACTCGCCAACCCGCAAGCCCTCGACTACTTCGTCGATCGACCCGAGCTGAAAGTGTGACCGGCCCCCTCGCCCTCTATCGGCAACGCGTCGACCGCGGTGAGCTCACGGCCGACGCCGCACAAGTGCGCGCGGTCGAGGCGCTCGAGCGCCTGTACCGCGACCTACTGCGTGCAACGCCGCCGAGCGGTTGGCTCGGCCAAGTCGCGAAGCTCGCCGGCAAGCGCCGCCAGCCTGTCCGCGGCCTCTATCTCTGGGGCAGCGTCGGGCGCGGAAAGACGTTCATGATGGATCTGTTCTTCAATGCTCTGCCGTTCCAGGAAAAACGGCGACAGCATTTCCACCGTTTCATGGCGGCCGTGCACGAGCGGCTGAAACACCATCGCGACGTCGAGAACCCGCTCGAGATCGTCGCAGCGGAAATCGTGAGCGAGACGCGGATCATCTGCTTCGACGAGTTCGCCGTCACCGACATAGCCGACGCGATGCTGCTCGGCAATCTGTTTGCCGGTCTGTTTGCACGCGGCGTGACGCTGGCTGCCACCTCCAACATCGTGCCGGACCAACTGTACGCCGACGGCTTGCAGCGACAGCGCTTCCTGCCGACGATCGCACTCATCAAGCAGCACACGGACGTCGTGCACGTCGACGGCGGCACCGACTACCGCCTGCGTGCGCTCGAGCGCGCGGACGTGTATCAGACGCCTACGGGCGAGCTGGCCGATCAACGTCTCACGGAGTTCTTCGAAGCCATCGCGCCGGACGAGGGCGACCACGGCGGCGCGCTCGAGTTGTTCGGAAGAGGGATCCCGTATCGCCGCGCGGCCGACGGCGTCATCTGGTTCGACTTCGCTAGCGTCTGCGACGGGCCCCGCAGTCAAGACGACTACATCGAGATATCGCGGCTCTACCAGACGGTCCTCGTATCGAACGTGCCGCGCTTCGACGCCACGCTCGAGAATCAAGCGCGGCGCTTCATAGCGCTCGTCGACGAGTTCTACGATCGGCGTGTGAAATTGATTTTATCGGCTGCGGCGCCGGCGACCGAGCTCTATCACGGCCAACGCCTGAAGCACGATTTTCTGCGGACCCAGAGCCGCCTGCAGGAGATGCAGAGCCACGACTACCTAGCGGAAGCACACCGCACGTAGCGCGTCAGCCGAGCTTCGTGCGGACCTCGATGAGCTCGGGGAAGAACGTCGTATCGAGCGCGCGCTGTAGGAACTTCACTCCCGACGTGCCGCCGGTGCCGGCTTTGCCGCCGATGATGCGCTCCACAGTCTTCATGTGGTGGAAGCGCCACGACTGGAAGTTGATCTCGACATCGACGAGGCGCTCAGAGACTTCGTACGCCGCCCAATATTGGTCGGGATGCTGATAGATGGTCTGCAGTACCTCGACGACGCCGGGGTGGTGCTCGTAGTTTTGCGTCCAGTCGCGCTCGACGCGGGCGTCGGGCACGCGATGGCCGACGCGGTAGAGATAGCGCAGAAACTCGTCGTACAGGCCCGGGCGCTCGAGCGCGTGCTTCAGCTCGCGGTAGTACTCGAGGTGATGACCGAAGCGCGCGAGCACGGTGCGGTCCTTGCGGCCGAGCTTGAACTCGAGCACGCGATACTGCGGTGACTGGAACCCCGAGGCAGCGCCGAGCGCATCCCTGAACGCCGCATACTCCGTTGGCGTCAGCGTCGCCAGCACCGACCACTGATTGATGAGCTGGTGCTGCACCTGCTTCACGCGATTCAGGATCTTGATGGTGCGCGGCAGCTCGTCGCGTTGCAGGCATTCGATCGCGGCATCGAGCTCGTGCAAGATCAGCTTGAACCAGAGCTCGGCGACTTGATGCTGGATAATGAACAGCATCTCGTCGTGCTCGGGCGCACTGCTGATGCGCTGCTGCGCACTCAGCAACTTATCGAGCTGCAAATAGGTGTCGTAGCGGACTTCGTTGGCGCCGATCGGCTCGGCTTCGACTGCCATTGGAACGTCTTTTTCCGGCCCCGGTGTTGTTGTCATTGTGTAAGGCTCGGCCCCGGAAGTTGCTCGTCAAACCACTATAACTCAGGCGAGCGCCGAGTCCGTAGCGAACCTTGACGGCCGTCACGTGGCCCGATCGGGTTCCGCGTGCCGCGGCGATCTGGGACAATACTCAATATGATCAACAACAAAACGCAGCCGGCCGTCGGCCGACTGGTGCTCGTGCGCCACGGGCAAAGCGACTGGAATCAAAAGAATCTATTCACCGGCTGGACGGACGTCGATCTGACGGCGCAGGGCCGCGACGAAGCGCGCCAAGCGGGTCGAACGCTCGCCGCAGCCGGGCTGCGCTTCGACATCGCGTTCACCTCGGTGCTGACGCGCGCGATCCGCACGCTGTGGCTCGTGCTCGACGAGATGCAGCTGCACTGGGTGCCCGTTGAGAATTCTTGGCGTTTGAACGAACGCCACTACGGCTCGTTGCAGGGTCTCGACAAGGCGCAGACGACGGCCAAGCACGGCGAAGCGCAGGTCAAGATCTGGCGGCGCAGCTATGACATTCCGCCCCCGCCGCTCGAAGCGCATGACGAGCGCCACCCGCGCCACGACCCACGCTACGCGGGATTGCCGCCGACGGTGCTGCCGGGCACCGAGTCGCTGAAGACGACGCTCGCCCGCGTGCAGCCGTATTGGGAAGATCGCATCGCGCCCGAAGTCTTGCGCGGCCGCAACGTGCTCGTCGCCGCGCACGGCAACAGCTTGCGCGCGCTCGTGAAGATGCTCGAAGACATCGCCGACGACGAGATCACGGAGCTCAACATTCCGACTGGCGTGCCGCGCTTGTACGAGCTCGATGCAGCGCTGAAACCGACGCGCGCCGAGTATCTCGGCGACGCCGCGGCGATCGCCGCGGCGGCCGCAGCCGTCGCGAATCAAGCCACAGCGAAGAAGTAGCCGTGCTGTACGACCTCGGTGCGTATCGCGTACAAACGGTCGGCGACGAGTTCTATGTGGCACCGAGCGCGTCGGTCATCGGCCGTGTCTTCCTGGGCCGCCACGCGAACGTTTGGTTCAGCACCGTGTTGCGCGGCGACGTCAACGACATTCGTATCGGCGACGACAGCAACGTTCAGGATACGGCTGTCATTCACGTCGACGCCGACGCGCCATGCACGATCGGCAACGGCGTCACGATAGGCCACGGCGCCACCGTGCACGGCTGCACGGTCGGCGACTTCTCGCTGATCGGCATCGGCGCGACGATTCTGAGCCACGCCGTGATCGGCAAATACTGTTTGGTCGGCGCCGGCGCGCTCATCACCGAGCGCAAAGTGTTCGCCGATCGTTCGCTGATCATCGGCGCGCCGGCGCGGCGCGTGCGCGAGCTCACGGACGCAGAGTGCCGCGGGCTCGAAGCGAGCGCCGCGAACTACGCCGAGCGGGGCAGGCAGTACCGGCTCGAGCTCGTCGCGCGCACGACTTAGACAGGCACGTACGCGACAGCGCACGACGGGAGCCATGCGGGCGCCGCCGGCGCTTTCGGGTCACGGCGCTTGACCCGGCGTTCGACACCACGCCCCGACGGCGAATCGGCTAACGGCCGGCCCAGACCCTCACGACGCCTTCCTGCGCCGTCGACGCCACGAGCAGCCCGTCGCGCGTGAAAAACCTGCCAAGCGCGAGCCCGCGACCACCCGACGCGTTCGGGCTCTCCATCGCATAGAGCAGCCACTCGTCGGCGCGGAATGGCCGATGAAACCACATCGCGTGATCCAGGCTTGCGAGCTGCACGTTGCCCTCGGCGAAATGGATGCCGTGCGGCAGGGTGGCCGTCGATACGAGCTGATAGTCGGAGACGTACGCGAGTACGTTGCGGTGCAGGTCGGCGTTGTCGGGCAACACGTCGACCGTCTTCACCCAAATGTGGCGCACAGGCGCCGCGCGCGGCGGCGCGCTCACGTGAATCGGCTCGACGGGGCGAAACTCGAACGGTCGTTCGTGGGTGAGAAAGCGCCGCATCTTCTCGGGCACTTTTTCGAGCACGTCGGGCGGCAGCTCACGGACGTCGGCGAGGCCTTCGGGCCCCGGCACCCGCGGCATCTCGGCTTGGTGCTCGAGGCCTTGCTCGGGCACTTGGAACGACGCCGTCATGTTGAAGATCGGCTGGCCGTGCTGGATCGCGACGACGCGGCGGTTGCTGAAACTCTTGCCGTCGCGCGCGAGCTCGACCTCGTAGACGATCGGCGCGCTGACGTCGCCCGCCACGAGGAAGTACGCGTGCAGCGAATGCACGCTCCGACCTTGAACGGTGTAGCTCGCGGCCGTCAGCGCTTGACCGAGCACCTGGCCGCCGAAGACGCGCGCACCGCCCAGGTCGCGGCTCTCGCCGCGGAAGATCCGATCCTCGATGCGCTCGAGCGTGAGCAGCTTGAGGAGATCGGCGAGGATCGGGCGCACGACCGCTACTTCTTGTCGTTACGATTCAAGCGCGCGATGAGGCTCGAGGTATCCCAGCGCTTGCCGCCCATGCCGACTACATCGGCGTAGAACTGATCGACGAGAGCCGCGGCCGGCAGCTCCGCGCCGTTGTTGCGCGCCTCCTGCAAACAGATGCGCAGGTCCTTGCGCATCCACTCGACGGCGAAGCCGAAGTCGAACTTGCCGTCGCTCATCGTCTTCCAGCGGTTCTCCATCTGCCACGACTGCGCCGCGCCTTTCGAGATCGTATCGATGACCGTCGCAACGTCGAGCCCAGCCTTGCGAGCGAAATTCAGTGCTTCGGCGAGCCCCTGCACGACGCCGGCGATTGCGATCTGATTGACCATCTTGGTGAGCTGCCCCGAGCCTGCCGGGCCGATCAGCCGCACGGCTTGCGCGAACGATCGGATCACGGGCTCGGCCGTTGCGAACGGCGCGGGTTCGCCGCCGACCATGACCGTAAGCTTGCCGTTCTCGGCGCCGGCCTGGCCGCCCGACACCGGCGCGTCGAGGCAATGGACACCACGCTTCTGCCCGGCCGCCGCAATCTCGCGTGCGATGTCCGCCGAAGCCGTCGTGTGATCGACGTAGATGGCGCCGGCCCGCATCGCGGCGATCACGCCGCCCGAGCCGAGCGCTATATCGCGCAGATCGGGGTCGTCGCCGACGCAGCTGAACACGATCTCGGCGCCCTGCGCCGCCGCGGCCGGCGTCGCGGCCGATTTGCCTTGGTGCTGCGCGCACCAGCGGTCGGCCTTCGCGGCAGTGCGGTTGTATACGGTGACGGCGTGGCCCTTCTTCGCGAGCCAACCCGCCATCGGAAAGCCCATGACCCCCAATCCCAAGAACGCTACGTTCGCCATCGTCTTGTATTCCTGTCGCAAGTGAGCAGCGAGATCAATGGTGCGGCGCGGTCGCGCAACGAGCAACGGCGCAGCGGGCACAAGCATACTCGAAGTCAACGAATGCGCGTGCCAGACTCCGCTTGCTAGTCGGAGAACGAAGAGGAGTGCTATGCGTAGAACCGTTTTAGCCGGCCCGGCCTTGGCGTTGCTGCTCGTGTCGGCACCACACAGCATGGCGCACCACTCTCCGGCCGCGTTCAACCTCACGGTGACCGATTTCGCGATCAGCGGTGAGATCGAGTTCGTCGAAATGCGCAACCCGCACTCCGTGATGGAGTTGCGCGTCGCAAACGACGACGGCTCCACCACTCATTGGGATATCGAGTTCAGCAGCGTCAATTTGCTGCTGCGCCGAGGTTGGGACTTCGAGCGCATCAAAGCCGGCGATCGCGTGACGTGCATCGGCAACCCGAGCGCGACGGGACGGTCGGAGATGTACATGTGGTCCATCGTGCTCGCCGACGGCACCGAGTTCGGACGATGAGCGCTCGATCGGCTGGTCCGCGGCACGTAGCCTACCGATTGGCGGCGGGCCTCGCGGTAACCCTGAGCATTGCGTGCAATGTCGCTGCAGCGCAGGACGTTGCAATCGCCGGAATCTGGCTGCCCGACGCAAGTCGCAGCCAGCGCTTCCCGGCGCAACCACCTTTCACCGACGAAGGACGACGCATCGTTGCCGACTGGCGCGCCAGCCATGACCCCATCGAGGACGATCCCGGAAAGTTCTGCCAAGCGCCGGGTATGCCGTCTTTAGCGCTCGGCGGCGCCGACTACCCCGTCGAAGTCGTCGTGACGACGCGTCAGGTCACGATCCTCATGGAGCTGCATCAGCAGGTACGGCGCGTGTTCCTGGACCAGGATGCGCATCCGGCGCGACTATTTCCGCAACGCAACGGTCACTCGATCGGCCGCTGGGACGGCGATACGCTCGTCATCGACACGGCCGGGATCAAGGCGATCACGTTCGGTTCAGTCCCGCACAGCGACGATGTGCATGTAGTGGAGCGCGTCCGCGCGATCGACGAGGGGACGGCGTTGCTGAACGAAGTCACCATTACCGACCCCGTGATGTACGCGGCACCCGTTGTCGTGCAGCAATACTATCGGGCCGCGCCGCCGGCAACGCGAATGCTCGAGTACGAGTGCACCGAAGGAATGTGGGCCGACCACGAGGCCGAGCGGGCCGGAGCGGAACCTACGGCCGAATAGCGGCGTACGCGCTTGTTAGTCCCGCCGTAAGTGAGCAGCGAGCTCCGTTAGGTACGGCGCGTACAGCGACGAGTCGTCCGCGTGCGCTTCACCGAGCAAGGCCCAAAACCAGGCCATGAGCCGCACCATGCGGACCAGCCACGTGAGGTCCGCGAGCTCGGCCGCGGTCGGCTGCGCGCGCCGGTAGGCCGCAAGCGCCGCGCGTTGCTCGTCGCCGTCGAAGCCGTTCATGGCGGCAAGGTTCGCGAGGTCGAGGAGCGGCTCAGCACGTGTCGCGTACTCGAAGTCGACGAGCGCCAGCTCGCCGTCATCGATCACGTTGGCCGCGACGAGATCGTTGTGGCAAAACGCCGTCGGCGCGCACCGTTCGTCATAGCGGCGAGCGAGCGTCATGAGCTCGTCGCCCCACCGCGCGGCGCGCGGTTCGCGCACATCGCGCGGCAGCGCCGCAAGATAGCGGCTCCCGATCCGCTCGGCGGCGAACACGGGCAACTCCGTCGGCAACGCATGCAGCGTTCGCAACAGCGCCGCCAGCCGCTCGATGTTCGCTGGGCGGTGCACATCGGCAGGCGCCCAACGATTCCCCGCGCGAAACTCGGTCAACAGCACGCCACTATCGGCATCGGCCGCGAGCACGGCCGGAGCAATCCCGGCGCCGGCCGCCGCATCCATCGCACGCGCTTCGGTCACCACGTCGAGCAACGCGTTCGAATGCGGCATCGGCATGCGGAGGACCGCTCTTCGGCCGTCGGCAAACGTCGCGAGCCAACTGCGCCGCTGCGTGCCGCCCGCGAGCGGCTCGAGCTTCGACCGGCGCGACTCGGCGCTGCCGGCGAGCACGCGCTCCAGTGCCGCGCGCGCAGCAGCGGACTCCCGTGTCACGCGCTCACCGGTTGCGCGCGCCAATCGCGATGCCACCGGACGAAACCCAGCACGACCAGAACGAGGTAGAGCGCGAACAAGCCCACGTACAAATAGAGCTCGCGCTGCCAGTAGAGGTACAAACTCAAGCTGTCGACAACGAGCCAATACAGCCAGTTCTCGAGAATCTTGCGCGCGACCATGTAAGTCGTGACAACGGACGACACGGTGACGAACGCATCGAGATACGGAAAGGCAGCCCCGGTGTGCCGGCTCATGAACCAGCCGATCACGACGGCCAGTGCGATGCTGCCGCCGATCGCGAGCGCATGCGTTCTCAGCGGCCACACGCCGATCGGCAACTCTGGCGCACCCTGCCCGCGCCCCCCGTAACGCCACTGGTACCAGCCGTAGATCGCCATCGCGGCGTAGAAGGCGTTCAGCGGCGCCTCCGAGTAGAGCCGCGCGCCGAACATCACGACGATGGTCAGCACCGACGACACGAACGCCGCCGGCCAGCACCACAGGCTTTTGCGAATCGCGAGCACGAGGTAGAGCACGCCGAGCAGCACGCCGGCCGCCTCGAGCGGCGAGAGTTGCTGGACCAAGGCCAGCACTCTTGCCAACTCGAGCGGCGATTGCTGGGCGGCGGGTTCCACGGTGCCGGGCTACCGTGGCTCGAGAATCGGCGGTTCGCCGATCGGCAGATCGGCGTTCAGAATCTTGAGCACAAGGGCTTGCGACCCGCCGCCGTCGAACGAGCGTTCGATCGCCGTCGTGATCGTGCTCATGACGAGGCCGAGCTCGCCGCGCACTTGCGTGCTCAATTGATTGACGACGACCTCGAGACGCGAGTCGCCGGCGATCGTCTCGATGAACGCGAGGATCTTCGCGAGCGGCTGACCCTGGAGCGGATAGAGACTCATCTCGGCGGTGACGCGCATGGCAGCTCCTATAATCGATAGCTCAACGTGATGCCGTAGTGGCGCGGGTCGCCGAGCCTCGTGTACAGCGTCGGTGGAAAATCCGGCGGCTCGTTGCCGAAGTAGAAGCCGCGGACGAAGTAGCTCTCGTCGAGCAAGTTGCGCGTCCACAGCTTGACGCTCCACGAGTCCCAATCGCGACCGACGCTCAGATTCGCGAGCTCGTACGGCTCGGAGGTCTGATCGTGGCCGTAGTCGTAAAAGAACTCGTCCATTCCGGATAAATCGAGCCGCGCCCACCAGCCGGAAGACGCCGAATAGGTCGCGCCGAGCGAGTAGGTGTAGTCCGGCGCATGCGCTTGCTCGCGCCCCGCAAGCTCGGGGAACAACGAGAACTCGGTGATCTCGGTTCGCAGCAGGCCTACTGCGGCCGACAGCTCGAGGCGCTGCGTCGCCTGCCACTCGACGGTCGCTTCCACGCCGTGGTGCTCGCCGCGCTCGGCGTTGTCCGTCACGAACAGGAATGACGACGGATCGCCGAGCTGCAACTGTAGCGGCACTTTGATCTGCTGATCGTCGCGCTGCGCGACGAACACACCGATGTCCGCACGCAGCCGGCCGTCGGCTGACGAGGTGCGTAAGCCGGCCTCGATGCTCGTGAGCGACTCGGCGCCGAACTCGATGTTCTCGGGCGAGAGGTTCACGTTATCGACAGTGCTGAAGTCCACGCCGGCCAGCGAGACGTTGAATCCGCCGGCCTTGTAACCGCGCGCGAAACGCACATAAACGGAGCGACGGTCGGCGAGCTGCCAATCGAACGCAACTTCTCCGCCGAGCATGTCGTCGTCGGGCGAGAAGGTGTTCACATTGGTGTCGCCGTACTCGGCGCTGCGCTGCTCCCAGCGCAAACCGGCCGTCAGACCGAGGCGATCGTTGAGGGCGAACGTAACCTGGCCGAACATGGCGAGATTGGTGGCGTCGTAATCGCTGACGACGGGATTGTCGAGCTCGCAGGGATCACAGAACGAGTCGTCGTCGTAAACGCCGACGTCGCGATGATCGTTCCGCTCGCCGAGGTCGAGCACGTACATGCCGACCAACCAGTCGCCCCGCCCCTCCGCGATCGCACCCGGCTTCGACAATAGACGCAGCTCCTGGCTCAGCATGCGCCGCTCGCGATCGTTCGTCGTCACGTAGTCGTAAACATACGGCGCCCAGGACGCCGGATTGCCCCAATCCGCGTCGAAGCTGAACGTCGCGTCGGTCTCGGCGAAACCGGTGATGCTGACGACATCGAGACTATCGAGCTCTGCCCGCACGCGAGCGGACCCCGCAACCGAGCGCTGCGCATCGCGGCCCGGATCGTCCGAGTATGTGTTGAACCCGTTGTCGATCGCCCACGCGTCGTAGCCGTTGTCGAGATCGACGTAGAGACCCGTGAAGTCGACATGCACCTCGTCGCGCGGCGACCACGCGAGCTTGCCGCGCGCCGTCAGCTCGTCGCGGCCGTACGTGTCGTCGCGCCCGAGGAAGACGTTGTCGCGAAAGCCGTTGTTCTCGTAACTATGGATCGACGCACGGTAACCGAGGGCGTCGCTGAGCGGCCCGCCGACGGCAGCGCCGAGCGCCTGCGTCCCGTCGCTGCCCGTCGTCGCTTCGAAGTCCGCCGCAAGATCGGCCGGCGGTGCTTGCGACCGCATATAGACGAGCCCGCCAAGCGCATTGGCGCCGTAGCGAGTGCCCTGCGGGCCGCGCAACACCTCGACACGATCGATGTCGAACAAGGTCGCGATGCTGCCGAGACCCGAGAAGTCGATGTCGTCGACGATGAAGCCGATCGACGGATTCGGCGCGCCGTCGTACTGCTCGAGCTCGCCGACGCCGCGCAGCTGAAAGTACCGCGCGCGCGACCCCTCGCCCGAAAGGTTCAGGTTGGGAATGCGGCGGATCGCTTCTTCGAAGTGCTGCTGGGTCGTGGCACGAAGCTCGGCACGATCGAGCACGCTGACGCTGATCGGCAGATCTTCGATGCGCGCTTCGCGGAAATCGGCCGTGACGACGATCTCTTCGAGCGGTGCGGATTGCTCGGATTGAGCAGCCGCGACTTGCGGCAGCGCAAGCGCAATGGCGGCCGGCGCCGCTAGGCGCGCGAATGACAACGACATGCTCGGATCTCCTCTACGAGTGAGACCCGGTTTGAAGTTACTAGCGAGCGGGGAAGATCGGATGCTCCCGTCCCTTCGCCGGTACTAACCGGATCAGGTTCAAAGGGTTGATCGACTTCAAGTCGATCTCTCAGGCCGTTGCCGGCCACCCCTCGGTCCAAATGCGTGAGGAATCATAGATCAAGGGGGGAGGTCAGACAAATGGGCGCAGCAGCGCGCGGCCGACCTCGCGCCACACGGGCGCCGCGAACAGCTGCACCTTGAAGAACGCGACCACGATCAGCGCGCTGCTGACGAGGGGCACGGGATGGATGCGGCGGCGCGTCGCGAGATCGATCGCCATGACGGCAAGAACCGGCGCGAGCCACATGAGCAGGTACTCGAGCGAGCCGCCCTGAATGACCCGCCCGAGCGCTGCTCCGCCGAGCGCCGCCGTCGCGCTTACGATCCAGCGCTTGTGCAGCTCGGGGCGATTGCGCGAGCCGAACGCTGCGGCGAGAAACACGCCGAACAGCAGCATGTCGGTCAGGTTGTACAGCACGATGACGCCGCCGACCTCGAGCGGATAGAACCCTGTCCGCACACGTAGCGCCGGCGACCCGACGCTGACGTACAGCCCCACCGCGAACACGAGTGCGCCGTAGAGCATTCCCGCAGCGCCGATCTGCCGGTGCAAGCGCACACGACCGGCGGCGACCACTGCCGCCTGCGCGATGAGCAGCAACACCCAGCCGACGAAAACTGCGGCATGAGTGTGGATCAACCAAGCGTGTTCGGCGGTGCCGCCGAGCAGCGGAGCGAAGTACGTCTTCCAGAATCCCCACGCGACTATCGCCGCGAAGAACAGTGCGATCGCAAGGTAGGCCTGGCGCGTACGCCGTATCGCCGCGCCGACGGGCCGCGTGTCGGGCACGGCATCGAGCGCGACCGCCCCGATCCGCTCGGCCATCGCTCCGCGCTATTCCTTGAGGCGCGGCATGAGCTCCGCGAGATTGCAGGGCCGCGTGCGGTAATCGAGCTGCGGCGCGATCAGCTTATCCCAGCCGGTGGCGCAGGCGCCCGACGATCCCGGCAGGCAGAAGACATACGTGGCGTTCGCGACACCCGCGAGACAGCGCGACTGGAAGCTCGACGCACCGATCTCTTCGTACGAGATCGTGCGAAACAGCTCGCCGAAACCCTCGATCTCCTTGTCGAGCAGCACCGCGATTGCTTCAGGTGTGCCGTCGCGACCGGTCAGGCCCGTGCCGCCGGTCGTGATGACGACTTCGACTTGGCTGTCCGCGATCCAGGCGGAGACGACCGCGCGGATCGCGTAGATGTCGTCGCGCACGATGGCTTTTGCGGCGAGCGCGTGGCCCGCCGTGCGCAAGCGATCGACGAGCAACGCGCCCGACTTGTCGGTGGCTTCGTTGCGCGTGTCGGAGACCGTCAGCACGGCCACTCGCAGCGGCTTGAGCTCGCGCGGCTCGCTCGTCACTGCGGCTCCGCCCGCGACGTGCTCGTCACCATCAGATCGTGGGTCATGCGCGTCGCGTCCTCGCGGCCGTCGTAGTAGGCGGCCTTGCGCCCCATCGAACGGTAGCCGAGCTTTTCGTAGAACGCCTGCGCGCCGTCGTTGTTGGCCCGGACTTCGAGATGCACGGTGAAGATGCCGGCCGTGCGGGCCGACGCTTCGAGCCACTCGAGCAGCTGCCGGCCGATGCCCTGGCGCTGATACCCCGGTTGGACTGCGAGCAAGTTCAGGTGCGCATGGATCGCGTAGAACTCCATGATCGCGAAGCCGATGACGCGGCGACGGTCGCGCGCTGCGAGCACGACGCAGTCGCGGTTGCGCATGCACCGTGCGACGCGTTCCTCGTCCCACGACCAGGCGAGCCCATGCTCGATGAGCTGGCGCGACATCCCGGCGATCGCCGGCGCATCGTCGCTGTGGGCCAAACCTAACCGAACCTGCGTCACGGCTTGAGTATAGTGGCAACGTGACAAGATCGGCAGCACGAAATGGCGGCGAGATCGCGTGCATTGTGCTCGCGGCCGGCGGCTCGCGCCGGCTCGGGCTTCCGAAACAATTGGTGCGCTATCGCGCGCGCCCGCTGTTGCTGCATGCGGTGGCCGCGGCCCGCGGCGCTTTGCCCAACGCCCCGTTGATCGTCGTGGTCGGCGCAGAGGCTTTGCGCCTGCGCCTCACGCTGCGGCGCGCGCGTTGCACCGCACAGATCGTCGCTAATTCCCTCTGGGCGCAAGGGCTCGCGACGTCGCTGCGCGCGGGCCTCGAGGCCGCGCCGCGAACCAGCCGGGCCGCGCTCGTGCTGCTCGTCGACCAGCCGCGCGTCAGCTCTGTACCGCTCGAGCGCTTGCTCGCGGCGTGGCGACGGCGCCCCGGTGTCCCGGCGGCGGCGTCGTACGACGGCCGCTCGGGCGTGCCGGCCATCCTGCCGCGGCGCCTCTGGACGGAGTTGCGTTCGTTACACGGTGATCAGGGCGCGCGTGCGTTACTGCGCGGCAGCAGCGCGTTGACGCTCGTCGACATGCCGGAAGCGGCGCTCGATATCGATACGCCCGCGGATCTCGCAAAGCTGCGCTGACGCGCGCTCGCTAGCCGGCCACCTTCGTGGCGCAATTGACCCAGCCCGTGGCACCGCTCGCGTAATGCTCTTTCTTCCAAATGGGCACGCGGGCTTTGGTCTCGTCGATGACGTAGCGGCACGCGTCGAATGCCGCCCCGCGATGTGCAGCGCTCACGCCCACCCACACGGCGCAGTCGCCGATCGCAAGTTTCCCGACGCGATGCTCGCAATGCACGGCGACAATCGGGAAACGCTCGAGCGCCTCCGCGACGATGCGGGCGCCCTCCTTCTCTGCAATCGCCTGATGCGCCTCATACTCCAACGCCTGCACGGCCTCGCCTTCGTTGTGGTTGCGTACCCAGCCCTCGAATGTGACACACGCGCCCGCTGCGCTTTGCTCGAGCTCGCGCTTGCGCGCGGCCGGGTCGATGACGGCGGACGTGATCTTGAACATGGCGGTTAGCCGCCGGCGACGGGCGGGAAGAACAACACCTCGTCCCCGGCCGTCAAGGCGACGTTCCAATCGGCGAGCTCGTCGTTGATCGCCACTTTGCAGCGCGTCATCGAGTCGGCGAAACCGTGGCGGCGCGCAAGCTCGCCGTACAAATCGGCGGCCGTGCGCGCTTGCGTATTCACGCGCTCCGTTTCACGCCCCGCGCGCTCGCGGAACGCGGCGAAATAGCGTGCCGTGACCTCGATCATTTCGCCGCGCGCTCGGTGGAGCGGTAGTCGCGTTTGCCGCCGGACTTCGCGAGCAGCGCGACTTCGCGAATCGCGATGCCGTGGGTCAGCGCTTTGCACATGTCGTAGATCGTGAGGGCGGCGACACTGGCGCCCGTCAGCGCCTCCATCTCGACGCCCGTCTTGTGCGTGGCGCGCACCGAGCACTCGATGACGACCTCGTTGCCCTCGCCCCATTCGATCGCGATCTTGCAATCCTCGAGCGCAATCGGATGACAGAACGGAATCAGCTCGTACGTGCGCTTCGCGGCCATGACGCCTGCGATAATGGCCGTGTCGAATACCGGCCCCTTCTTGGTGCGCAGCGCCTCGCCGGAGCGGACGACAACCTCCGCCGGGAATACGACGATGGCACGCGCCGTGGCCGTCCGCGTCGTGACGGCTTTGTCGCCGACGTCCACCATCGTCGGGCGATTGGCCGAATCGACGTGCGACAGCATCAACCGCCCATCCGATACATCTCGACGCGGTCCGGCTTCTCGACGCCTTCGGGCTTGTGCTCGAGCAGCCGGCCGCGAATCTCGCTGTAGCGATCGTGGCGATTGCGCCAGACGTTCTGCAGCAAGCCGACGAGGTCGGCATCGCTGGCGCCCGCACGCAGCGGCGCACGAAGCTCCGTGCCGCTCGACGCGAACAAGCACGTATAAACGGTGCCGTCGGCCGACAATCGCGCGCGATGGCAATCGCCGCAAAACGGTTCGCTGACGGACGAGATGAAACCGATCTCGCCTTGCCCGTCGTCGAACCCGTAGCGTTTCGCGACCTCGCCGCGATAGTTGCTGTCGAGCGGCGACAGCGCCCAGCGTTCGCGGAGTCGCGCCAGCAGCTCCTTCGACGGCACGACCTGCTTGGGCTGCCAACCGTTCACCGTGCCGACGTCCATGTACTCAATGAACCGCACGATGATGCCGGTACCGCGAAAATGGTCGACCAGATCGAACACCGTGTGATCGTTCTTACCTCGCTCGACGACCGTGTTGAGCTTGACCGGTAAGCCGGCCGCGCGCGCCGCCTCGATTCCATTCAGCACGACACCAAGCTCGCCGCGCCCGCCGTTCATCTCCTTGAAGACCTCGGCGTCGATGCTGTCGAGGCTCACCGTGACGCGCTTCAAGCCGGCACCCTTCAGCGCCACCGCATACTCGGCCAAACGCGAGCCGTTAGTCGTGATGGCCAGATCCTCGCCGCCATGGAGCTCGGCAAGCCCTGCGACGATCTCGACGATGTCGCGCCGCAGTAGCGGCTCGCCGCCCGTCAGCCGGAGCTTCTTGACGCCGAGTTGCAGGAACACGCTCGCCACCCGTTTGATCTCGCCCGGGGTCAACCAGTCCTTACGCGGCAGGAACTTATGGTCCTCACCGAACAGCTCTGCGGGCATGCAGTAGGGACAGCGGTAATTGCAGCGATCGATGACGGAGATGCGCAGGTCGCGCAGGGGGCGGCTTAGCCGGTCTTTCACGGCCGCTTCGGTCTGCCAATGGGCGATCGTTTGGGTCATGTCGGTAGAGGCGATGGGGCCCGTATGCTTAGACACGGCTGCCGAATTTCGTGCCGCTATAGTAACCTACACGGCTAATACGGACCGAACCGGAGCACTTGAGCCGCTGGTTCGGCCCTTGGCAAACGCTGCCGACGCCCCTGCCCGCGGGGGCCGAACTCGGCCAAAGACCGAGCGGCATGGGCTTGGACGACCCACAGGGTTGGAGTTATAGGCGGAGTGTCGACCATGAACCGAAGTCGTTTGGAGCCGTTGGGCGTCCCCGAATCCGAGGTCGGATTTGACGAGGCCGCTACGTCGCGCCCTGAGCCGAGCGGGCTCGAGCGTTGGCTCGTCAAGCAAATCACCAGCAGGCTCGGGCCCTCCTCGCCAGTGCGCATCGAGCTTTGGGACGAGCCCGAGGTCGCCCCGCGTGACGGTACCGTGCGCATGCGGGTTCTCGACGGCAAGGCGCTGTGGCAGCTCATCGTCAATCCGGATCTGCATTTCGGCGATCTCTACAGCTCGGGTCGCCTGCAAGTTCGCGGCGACCTACTGACGTTGCTGCTCGAAGCCTACCGTTATACGGCCGAGCACCCTGCGATCGGCGCCGTGCTCGCGCGCGGCCGGAAGCTTGCGCCCGATCTGTCCGACTCGAAGCGCAACATTCATCACCACTACGACATCGGCAACGATTTCTACAAGCTGTGGCTCGATCGCGAGGCGCTGCAGTACACGTGCGCGTATTTCGCCGATCCCGCAATGACGATCGAGCAAGCGCAGCAAGCGAAAATGCATCACGTGTGCCGCAAGCTGCAGCTCAAGCCGGGCGAGCGCGTCGTCGAGGCCGGCGGCGGCTGGGGCGGCTTCGCGCTGTTCATGGCGCAGAATTACGGCGCGCGCGTCACGAGCTTCAACATTTCGAAAGAACAGATCGCACACTCGCGCGCTTGGGCAAGAGAGCGCGGGCTCGAGGGTCAAGTCGAGTTCATCGAGGACGACTACCGCAACCTCACGGGCACGTATGACGCGTTCGTGTCGATCGGCATGCTCGAGCACGTCGGCAAGGGCAACTACAAGGATCTCGGCGCTCTCATGAGTCGGGCGTTGACGCGCGAGGGCCGTGGTCTCGTGCACAGCATCGGCCGCGATACCCCGGCGCCGATGAACGCCTGGATCGACAAGCGCATCTTCCCCGGCGCCTACCCTCCGACCCTGCGCGAGATGATGGACATGTTCGAGCCGAACCGGCTGTCCGTGCTCGACGTCGAGAACATCCGTCTGCATTACGCCAAGACGCTCGAATGGTGGGTGCAGCGCTACGAAGAGAACGTCGATGCCATAAGCGCAATGTTCGACGAGACGTTCGTGCGCGCTTGGCGTCTGTATCTCGTCGGCTCGATCGCCGCCTTTGTCGCCGGCAGGCTGCAGCTCTTCCAGGTGCTCTTTGCGCGCAGCGGCGCCAAAACCGTTCCGTGGACGCGCGCGCATGTCTACCGCGACCACCCCTGAGAGCTACGCCGAGAAAGCTGCCCGGCTCACGAGCAATTGGCAAAGCGGTTCGGGACCGCTGCGGCTAAAGAAGTCGACGATCTCGAACCTGTTCCGCTACCAGCCGCGGGGCGCGGCCGCGCGACGCTTGTCGCTCGGCGAATTCAACCACGTGCTAGCGCTCGACAGCGCGGCCGGTACGGTCGAGGTCGAGGGCCTCACGACCTACGAGACCGTCGTGCGGTATTGCTTGGCCCGCGGCTTCCTGCCGCTCGTGGCGCCGGAGCTCAAGCACATCACGGTCGGCGGCGCCACGGTCGGCATCGGCATCGAGTCGACCTGCTATCGCTACGGCTTCGTGCACGACGGATTGCGCGAGGCGGATGTACTGTTGCCCGGCGGCACGATCGTCACGGCGCGTGCCGACAACGAGCACGCCGACCTCTTCGCCGCGTTGCCGAACTCCTACGGCACGCTCGGCTACATACTGCGCGCGAAGATCGCGCTACACAGGGCGGGGCCGTACGTGCACCTGCACGTGCAGAAATTCGCCGATGCGGCCGGCTATCTCGAAGCGATGCGCATCGCGACCGAGGCACCCGACCTGCAATTCGTCGAAGGTTTGTTCTTCGAGGACGGCCGTTACTTCCTGATGACGGGCCGATTCGTCGACCGCGTGCCCGAGTGCGACGACATCGTGCGCAAGAACGTCTTCTACCGGCTCGTCGAGACCCGCCGCGACATCTATTTGAAGACGTTCGATTACATCTTTCGCTACGACCCCGATTGGTTCTGGAACGTGCCCGAGACGGGCGCCTTCGACTTGTTCCGCCGCTACGCGCCCGAGCAGTGGCGCAACTCCGCGTTTTACACGAAATACGTAGCTCTCAAGAGCCGAGCGCTGGGCGCGGTGGGCCTTCGCGATGACCGCATGGAACCGTTGATTCAGGATTGGGAAGTGCCGTGGCGGCACGGCGAAGAGTTAATCCGCTTCGCCGTCGCCAACGTCAAACTCGCCGGCAAGCCGTGGGCCGCCGTGCCGATCAAGGCACCGCAGCAACCGACCCTGTACCCGATCCAGCCGAACGAGTTGTATTTCAATCTAGGCTGCTACTGCCAGGTGCAGCGCCCGGCCGGCATGGAGCCGTACCACTACACGAAGATCCTCGATCGGAAGTGCTTCGAGCTCGGCGGCATCAAGATGTTGTATTCGTCGTCGTTCTTGAGCGAAGCCGAGTTCGATCAGATCTACAACGGCGAGGCCTACCGGAAGCTCAAGTCGAAGTACGACGCGCAGGGCAACGCGCAGACGTTGTACAAGAAAGTCGCGCTCGCGCCGCGCTGAGCGCCGGCGGCGCGCGGGCCTAGGGTTGAGGATCGACCGAGACTTCGGTTTTGACGGAGTTCGCAACGAAGCAGCCAACGTGCGCTTCGTGGTGCATTTTGGCCAGGTCATCGGCCGACACGGTTACCCCGGCGGACCAGACGATCTTCGGTCGCAGCGTGACGCGCGTGATCGCAAGCTTGCCTTCCGGATTCTTCTCGAGCACACCGACAGCTGCGTCGCTATAGGAATCGAGCGACGCCTTGCGTTTCGCGGCAACGGCTAGAAACGTCAGCATATGACACGAGGACAGAGCGGCGACGAGCGCCTCCTCCGGATTGACGCGGCTTTCGTCGCCACGATATTCCTTCGTAGCCGAGGCCGGGACCGTCGCCGCCGTGAACTTCCAGTCGTGCGTGCGGTTGTAGGTCAAGTACGTGAAGTCGGCGCTGCTGCGCTGCCAACTGATCGTTGCTCGGTGTTCGGACATGATCGGCTCCTTGCTCTAGCGCCCATTGTACGAGGGGCGCGCGCGTTTCAGTGCAGCAGGCCGTCGATCGCCGTGCGATATTCCTGCCCCGATCGTGCACCGACGAGCACGCGCCGGATCTGACCTTCCTCGAGCAGCATCACCGTCGGCAACGAGCGCACTCCGTAGCGCGCTGCAAGCTGCGGATCGGCATCGACGTCGACCGTCGCAACCGTCAAGCGATCGGCATACTCCAACGCCAAGCTGCGGATCACCGGCGCCACGGCCACGCAGGGGCCGCACCATTCGGCGCCGAAATCGACCAGCACGGGGCGCGGCGCCTCGAGCACGGTCTTGGTGAAATCAGCGTCGGTTACCGCAACTGGGCCAGCTTCGTTCCGTTGCATTGGCTTTCTCCTTTCCTTTCCAACTATCGCGTTCGTTACGCCGTCCCGTTCAGCGCCACAAGGCCGCTGATGACGGCAGCCACCACGGCCAGCAGCAGCAAGAGCTCCGGCAGGGATTCGCCGAACAGCTCGTGCGGCCGGGCGAGGGCCCCGAGGGTTGGCAGCGCGGAGCGCCTGCCAAGGTTCTTTCGAGTCGTCATATTGCCTCCTTTTCCATGCAATTTCGGTATGTATGAACTACCGTCTTCGATTACCTTTTCTCTTCGTACGCCAGGCATAATGAGGGCCTATACCTGGATGGACAAACGGTCTTTAAGCATCGAATAGATGCGTTTTTTGCATGCGTAATCAGCGCTACGACGTGCCGCCGCTCGACCCGCTGCTCGCTTTCGAAGCCGCGGCGCGCAACCTATCGTTTACGAAGGCCGCGGCCGAGCTGCATCTGACCCAGTCGGCCGTGAGCCGCCAGATTCAGCAGCTCGAGGAGCACCTCGGAATCAAGTTGTTCGAGCGCCGCGCGCGCGCGCTGCTGCTCACGGAAAATGGCCAGTTGTTCTATCGCGCTGCGCAGGACGCGCTCGAGAAGCTACACGACAGCGCCCGACGCCTGCGGAGCACCGCGACGCTGAATACCGTCGTGGTCGCGACCACCCCCGGGTTCGCGAGCCTATGGTTGATACCGCACCTCGCTGGCTTCACGCGCGACCATCCGCACGTCGACGTGCGCATCTCCGCGACCAACGAGATGATCGACGACTTGGAGCGGGCCGGCGTCGACCTCGCCGTGCGGTACGTGCCCGAGGGCAGCGTGACCGGCGGCCGGCTGTTGTTCGGCGAAACGGTGTTTCCGGTCTGTAGCCCCGCGCTCGCGAGCAACCCCGCGAACCGGCTCGTGACACCCGACGATCTGCATCACCACGTGTTGCTGTATCTCGAGAGTCCGCGCGCCGCATGGCTCGACTGGGAGCTCTGGTTCCACGCGCTCGGGCTGCGTGACTTCGAACCGGCAGGCAAGTTGCACTTCAGCCATTACGACCAGCTGATTCAAGCCGCGCTCGACGGCCACGGCGTGGCACTCGGCCGCCACCCGCTGCTACGCCGGTTGCTACGCGAGCGCAAGCTCGTGGCGCCGTTCAAGAAGAAGGTCGCGTCGTCGCGAGCGTATTACGTCGTCGAATCGACGACAGCGAAGGTCAAACGGCAAGTGCGCGAGTTCGCCGACTGGCTGGTCGAGGAAACGCACGCGGAGACGCTCGACGCACCGATCGGGGAAACGGCGTGAGGCGCCCTTTCGCGGAGGCGCGCCGTCGAGTCGGCTCAGTTGGTCAGTAGATCGATACGAATCAGCTTGCCGTCCTCGAACTGCAGCAACGCGTCGAACTGTCCATAGCCGCGTTCATACGTCCAGCGCTCGAGGCGCGTGCTGCCGGTAACGATCACGTTGCCGGTCTGCGTGCGCGCACGCACGGGCACATCTTCCGCGGTGCGGCTCTTTGGCTCACCACAAAGCGCGATGACCTGATCGGCGACCATGCCGACGTTCACGAGCTTATTGCTGCGGCAGCGGATCGAATCGTCGGCAACAGCATCGAGCGCGGGCGACATCAGGAACATGGCGGCGACCAGCAGCGCAAGACTGAAATGGCAGTGGCGACCGCGACGAACCCTAGTCATAGGAGAACCCTCCTATTGCGTTGCGGCGAGTCTAGCCCTGGGACCGCCTATTACCAAGGCGCGGCGGCGGCCGCGCCGAGCGGCTAGTGGTCGGCGTCGTCGCGCGGCAGCTTGGCGAGCGCTTCCTGCTCGAGCTTCGCCCAAGAGTCGCGCAACGTCACCGTTCGGTTGAAGACGGGTGCACCGGGTTTCGAGAGCACGCGATCGGCGATGAAATAACCCAGCCGCTCGAACTGGAACCGCTCCTCCGCCGCCGCGTCGGCCAACGCCGGCTCGAGAGCGGCGTTGCTCACGATCTTCAGCGAATCGGGATTCAGCTCTTTGGCGAGGTTGTCGCCGGGAAACGGCACGGAGAAGAGGCGATCGTAGAGGCGCACGGGTGCGCGCCGCGCGTGCTTCGCCGAGACCCAATGAATCGTGCCTTTGACCTTGCGCCCGGACTCGTCCGAGCCGCTGCGTGAAGCCGGGTCGTGGCTGCAATGGAGCTCGGTGACGTTGCCAGCGGAGTCTTTGACGACGCGCTCGCACTTGATGATGTAGCCGTAGCGCAGCCTGACTTCGCCGCCGGGCTTCAGGCGGTGGAACTTGCTCGGCGCGTTCTCCATGAAATCCTCGCGCTCGATCAGAATCTCACGGGCGAACGGCACCTTGCGGACGCCGAGCTCGGGTTTGTTCGGATGGTTTGCCGCCTCGAGCCACTCCTCTTTACCTTCCGGGTAGGTCTCGATGACGACCTTGAGCGGATCGAGCACGGCAAAGCGGCGCGGCGCGCGCTCGTTGAGATCCTCCCGGACGCAACCCTCTAGCTGGCCGAGCTCGGCCACCTTTTCCTTCTTCGTCGTGCCGATCCGGCGCACGAACTCGACGATCGATTCCGGCGTGTAGCCGCGGCGACGGATGCCGGCGAGCGTCGGCATGCGCGGGTCGTCCCAGCCATCGACGTGTTTATCCTCGACGAGCTGCTTGAGCTTGCGTTTGCTCGTCACGGTAAACATCAGGTTCGCGCGCGAGAACTCGATCTGGCGCGGCCGGCTCGGCCGCCCCTGCCAAAGCTGGTCGAGGAACCAGTCGTACAGCGGCCGGTGATCCTCGAACTCGAGCGTGCAGAGCGAATGCGTCGTGCCTTCGATCGCATCCGACAGCGTGTGCGCGTAGTCGTACATCGGGTAGATGCACCACTGCGATCCGGTCCGCTGGTGGGCGACCCTGCGGACCCGGTACAGAGTCGGATCGCGCAAATTGATGTTCGGCGAAGCCATGTCGATCTTAGCGCGCAAAACACAGACGCCTTCGTCGACGTCGCCGCGCTTCATTGCGTCGAACAGCCGCAGATTCTCGTCTACCGAGCGATCGCGATACGGACTGTTCTTGCCGGGTTCCGTCAACGTGCCGCGGTTCTTGCGGATGTCGTCCGCGTTCTGGTGATCGACATACGCGAGCCCGCGCTTGATGAGCTCGACGGCGCAGTCATGAATCTCGGGGAAATAGTCCGACGCATGGCGCAAGCGGTCGCCCCAATCGAACCCGAGCCAATGCACGTCGCGCTTGATGCTCTCGACGAATTCTTCGGTTTCGCGCTCGGGGTTCGTGTCGTCGAACCTGAGATAGCACGTGCCGCCAAACTCCCCGGCGACGCCGAAATCGACGCAGATGGCTTTCGCGTGACCGATGTGCAGGTAACCGTTCGGCTCGGGCGGGAATCGCGTCTGCACGCGCCCGCCGTTTTTACCGGCCGCGACCTCGTCGGCCACGATCTGGCTGATGAAGTCGCGGCCGCGCGCGGTCTCTGTAGCGTCGTTTTCCATGGGCGCGCATTGTCGTTCAATCGTGCAGCGAAACTCAATTCATTGGCACGCGCAGAGACTTGCGCTCCACTGCGCCGGCAAAGCTGCGCGCCCCACCCCGTTACCGCCGTCCACGGGAGAACTGTGGCACGCTTCTCGCAGTACTCCGATGGCAAGGAGGAGAACGGGCGGGCCAGGGCGGTTCGAGGCCACTACACATCCCCGTTTTGAGAAACCCGAGTCAATGCTCGCGCGACCAGGGGTTCCAAACAGGGAGTCTGTGTCGGATTTCGACGACGGGACTTACTATGCCAACCGGCCAACCGAGAGCGTGAACGACATGGGTAAGCGCCACTACATCGTTTCCTCAGCAGCGTTCGGGCTCACCGTCCTCGCCGGCTGCGTAATCAACCCGGTGACGGGGGATCGCGAGCTCGCGCTCGTGTCGGCCGACCAGGAGATCGCGATTGGGGAGCAGCAGTACGCGCCGTCGCAACAGATGCAAGGCGGAGAGTACGCGCTCGATCCGGAGCTCACGGCCTACGTCGAAGGTGTCGGCCAGAAGCTCGCCACAGTCAGCGATCGACAACTGCCATACGAGTTCGTCGTTCTCAACAGCTCCGTCCCGAACGCATGGGCGTTGCCGGGCGGCAAGATCGCGGTGAATCGCGGGTTGCTGACCGAGCTCAACTCCGAAGCGGAGCTCGCCGCCGTGCTCGGCCACGAGATCGTGCATGCGGCCGCGCGCCACGGCGCGCTCGCGATGCAGCGCGGACTCTTGCTGCAAGCCGCCTTGCTGGCAACCCAAGTCGCCGCGCAACAAAGCGACTACGGCGGCCTCACCGTTGGAGCGGCGAGCCTCGGCGCGCAGTTGCTGTCGATGCGCAACAGCCGCGAAGCGGAGCTCGAATCCGATCTTTACGGCATGCGCTACATGGCTGCTGCAGGCTACGACCCAAGCGCTGCCGTCACGTTGCAGGAGACGTTCGTGCGCTTGTCCGAACAAGGTGGCGGCGACGGCGGCCGCCTAGCAGCGCTGTTCGCAAGCCATCCGCCGTCCGAGGAGCGCGTACAGAAGAACCGCGAGACCGCGACAACATTAAGCTCCGGCGGAGACCTCGGCCGCGAGCGTTATCAGGCCGCGACGGCGCGACTACGCGAGCGGCAACCGGGTTACAAAGCCTACGACGAAGGCCGGGCCGCGCTCGCCGACGACCGGCCGGCCGATGCGGAACGCTCGGCACAGCAGGCGCTGCGTTCGTTGTCCGGCGAGGGTCACGTCCACGCGTTGCTCGGCGACATCGACTTGCAAGAGCGGCGCTACTCCGACGCGATTCGCCATTACGCGGATGCGATCGACCGCGACGACAGCTTCTTCTATTACTACCTGCAGAAAGGCGTTGCCCATCGCCAGCTCAAGCAATGGGAGGAGTCGCGCACTTCGCTCGAGGCGAGTGTGCGGCTGCTGCCCACCGCCGACGCGTACTACGCGCTCGGCACGCTCGCCGAGCAACGCGGGGACCTCCAGGCCGCACTCGAGTACTACCAACAAGCGGGCTCGTCGTCAGGGGCCGCCGGCGAGGCCGCGCAAGAGGCCACGGTTCGGCTCGATCTGCCGGCGAATCCGGGCAAGTACATTCAAGCGCGCGGCGGGCTCGACGAATCGGGTCAGCTGATCATCGAGGTCGCGAACGCGACGCGCGTGCCCGTCACGGACGTGCTCGTCGCGGTCCGCTATGCGGACTCGCAAGGGGCGGTCCGCGAGCTCGCCCGCCGGATCAATCAGCTGCCTGCAGGGCAAGCAACCCGCTTCGCAACGGGCCTCGGGCCGTTCACGTCGGCTCAGCAATTTCAGGTCGGAGTGACCGACGCGCGCGTCGCCAGCAACGACTGATCAATCGAATTCGAGCTCGATCTCGTGCTGCGCCAGCCTGTCGAGGCTGAACGTATAACTGCGGCAACTCGGTCTGAGAACGCTATCGGCCGCCCGCGGTTCGTACCGTGACCGGCCGAGCGCTACCAGGATCGGCTTGCGGAACATCTCGTCCGATAGCTCGATGATCTCCGGCTCGACGATCACACCCGCCGCATCGACGAGGAAGCACGTGACGACGCGCCCTTGCTTCGCTAGGCGAATGGCTTCGATCGGGTAACGCGGCGTCGCGGTGACGAGCGGCAAGATCGGCGGCAAGGCGGCAACCCGTTCCTGCGTGGTTTCGGGCACGACGTCGACGTCTGCCACTGCGCACCACCAGCCCCCCGTTGTAGTCATCGTGCGCCAGCTGCCGCCGAGGTTGTCGCGGCGCAAGTCGGCCGTGTACTGCCGTCCGGTGCGTGGATCGCTGAACTTCAGTGCGCGATCTTCCGCGATCCACGGCGTCAAGCCGCTCCAAGCTGGGACGGCGTCGTTCTCGATCCGCGCCAAGCGCGCGACGCCGCGGGGATCGAAATTCAGCAAGACACGCTCGTCGCCGAAGTCCGGATGTCCCCAGACGACGCAGCTCCACGTGCCTACGGGATCGACGTCATCGCGCGCGGCACTCGTTTCAGCGCACACAAGCGCGAGAAATGCCGTCGCAATCGCAGCAGCGTTGTGCACCGAGCGAGTTATTGGTGTTCCTCCATCGTGACCCGGCCGCGCAAGCGCCGCTCGTTCATCATGCCCCGAATCTGAGGCATCTGTCGGGCGCTCGGATTGAGAGACAACGCGGCGTCGAGATCCGAGTCAGCCAGGTCGAACTGGCGTTTCAAGTAATAGGCGTACGCGCGATTGCTATAGGCACGCCAGTTCATTTGGTTGATGTCCAACGACTCCGTGCAATAGCCGATAGCGGTGTCCGGCTCGTTCTTGGCAGCGTGCGCTGCGCATAGATTCGACAAAGCCGCGGCCCGATCGCGCGCCGCGTTAGGACGATCGAGCCCTAGCTTGGTGAGACGAATACCTTCGTCATAGTCTTTGGCGCGGATCGCTTCGGCACCCGCCGCCAAATATTCGTTCACTACACCGAGTACGGTACGGCTATCCGCCTGTTGTTGTGTGAGCTCGGGGGGACCCGGTTTTTGGCCGAGCGCCGGACTCAACATGAGACAGCTTGCGATGCCGCAGAGAGTGATGCGGACCATGCTTGCCTCCTCCCGGATTAGTATAGTCCCGGCTGCGACGGCGGGAACAGCCGCGCCGAAAAACCATTAGGAACACCCGACCTTATGACAGAAGTGGACGCAGCCGAGGCCTTGATCCTGGCTCACATGCCAAGGTTTCCGGCCCAGCACGAACCGCTGGCGGCCTGCACCGGCCGTGTCCTGGCCGAGGACATCCACGCGGAGCGCGACCAGCCGCCCTTCGACCGAGTGACGATGGACGGCGTCGCGATCGCCTTCCGGGGGTGGGCGGAGGGCGTGCGTTCCTTCCAGGTCCTCGGCACGCAAGCGGCGGGCGCCGAGCCTCTCTCCGTTGCGACCTCGGCCCAATGTGTCGAGGTCATGACGGGAACAGCGCTGCCGGCCGGTGCCGATACCGTGGTGCCGGTCGAGCGCGTCCGGCGCTCCGGCACGATCGCGGCAATCGACGCCGACGCACCTGTCAAAGCCGAGCAATTCATTCATCGCCGCGGCACCGATCGCACAGCCGGCAGTCTTCTATTGCGCGCAGGGACCCGCCTAGGACCGCCGGAGATCGCGGTGCTGGCCGGGGCGGGCCGCGCCAGCGCACTCGTGGCGGACTTGCCGCGCGTCGCCGTGATCTCCACCGGCGACGAGCTCGTCGACGTCGGCAAACCGATCGCGGCACATCAAATTCGCTCGACGAACGATCGCGCAGTCGAAGCCAGCCTGACGCTGCACCGCTTGGGCCAGGTGACGCGAGCACGGTTGCGCGACGATGCCGACGCGCTCGCGGTCGCGATCGATCGTCTCGACGCTGAGCTCGACGTTCTGGTCTTGAGCGGCGGCATATCGATGGGCCAGTTCGACTTCGTGCCGTCGGTGCTGACGGAGCTTGGGGCCAAGCTCGTGCTGCACAAAATCGCCCAGCGGCCCGGACGCCCGATGTGGTTCGGCGTCAGCGCGCGCGACAAACCGATCTTCGCCCTGCCGGGCAATCCCGTGTCGACGCTCGTCTGCGCCACTCGCTATCTCGTTCCGGCATTGCGCCAGGCAATGGGGCTTGCGGCGGCTCGGCCCGAGCTCGTCGAGCTCACGGCACCGATCGAAGCGTCGCCGACGCTGACGCTGTTCACGCCGGTGACTCTCTCTTCATCGGAGCGCGGCACGCTGCTCGCGGCGCCACATCCGACCAATACTTCGGGTGACTTCGTGACGCTCGCCGGCACCGACGGCTTCGTCGAGCTCGCGGCCAAAGAGGGCTCGTACCCCGCCCGCACCGTCGCACGGCTGTTCCGCTGGTGACCTAGGGGCGCCGCGCCGATGGCAGCAAGATCGACGCGCCCGACACGAGCGGCGCGCGAGTCACGCGGAAGTTAGAACCAGAACGAGACGAACACCTGGAAGACGTTGGCGTCGAAGCTGTAGAGCGGCTCGCTACCCGCCACCACACCCGTAACGCGCAAGTCACGAAAGTCCTCGTAGTCGAACATCATGTGGTCGAGGATGACGTTCACGGTGCCGCGCTCGACGAATTTCCAGCCGCCGCGCACGATGTCGTAGCTCGCACCGAGCCGAAGGGTTTGACTCGCGAACGTGCTGAGCTCTTTGTCGCGCGCCAAGAAATTCTGGAATTGCGCGCGCGGGAAGAGATCGCTGTAGAAATCGGCTTTCGTTTGAGCGTACGACCGCAGCTTGCCCTCGAAGGTCCAACCCAACTCGATCGGGTGCGTGTAGCCGATCTCGAACATATCGGCGCTGATGTCCCACGTGTCGCCGTACCGGCGATACTCGGCGTGGACTGCTGCGCGCCACGGCAAGTAGTAGCGCAACCGAACCGAGCCTGCGTCGCTCGTACGCGTGCGGGGGTACATCTCGCGTTCGTAGCTGTAGCCCTGCGGCGTGGTGGTATCGACGTAACGCACCTGCCGATACGGATTGTTGAGGAAGCCCTCGTCCGTGATCGTCTCGAATGAAACGCCGAGCAGCAGGTTCTTGGTCAGGATCTGCGACAAGCCGAGGCGGTACTGCTGGCGCTCGACCTCATCGCTGAAGTTGGCGTCGCCGCGCCGGCTGACCATGTCGTTGCCGAGCGAGTAGCCGAGCGAGACCGTCGTCAGGTCGCCGAACATATCCTGGCTCAAGCCGAAGCTGAACGTGTCGGCCGAGTAGTCGTTCTCCTCGCTGTTCGTGAAACCGACGTTCATCATCCAGCGATCGTGCAGATAGTCGATGCCGACGGAGTGCTGCGTGCGCTCCTCGCTGTACGGGCTCGCGGTCGTCACGACGTCGATCGAGGCGCTGCTGACCTTGTCGACGTAGTGATTGGCGGATACGGAGAACTTCTGCGCGAACTGCTTGCGGATGAGGACGGACGGTCCTTCGATCGTCACGCCGCCGCCGTCGTAGGAATGCAGCAGCACGTCCGCCCGATCCTCGGGCAGCACGCCGGCGTGGCCGACGCGCAGCGCAGCCAACGCGAGCAAGCCGAATATGAAACTACGCTTCACGGGTTCCGCTAATTGCAGCCGCAACCGCCGCCGGCGGCGCCAGTCGCGCCGCGTGCGCCTTCGCGCGCTTCGTGCACGTGCCCCGTGTACGAGCCCGAGACGGGGTCACGGTCGAACGACATGATTGGATCGGCGAGGTGGTCGCGCTCGTACGGCTTGACCCACGGCTCGACGCTGCAACCTGCCAGCGCGCAGAGCGCCGCGGCCGCAATCGCGCAGCGAACGGCCGATGACGTTGTCTTTGCAGTCATCGAGTTACTCCCGCAGCAGCGCGCGAACCTGGGTCTGATAGTCGTTCTCGTATCCCGGCTTGTAGCCGTGATGGATGAACCGCATCGTGCCGTCGCGCGCCACGAGGACGGTGCTCGGCATGGTCTGGACCTTATAGAGCTTGGTGACTTCGTTGTTCGGGTCGAACAAGACCGGGAACGTCACCGGCGTTTCCTCGAGCCACTTCCGTGCGCCCTCGGCATTGTTCTTCTCGACGTTCACGGCGAGCAACTCGAAACCCAAGCTGTTGTAACGCTCGTATAGCGCTTGCAAGTGCGGCATCTCCTGCCGGCACGGCACGCACCATGTCGCCCAGAAGTTGACCATGACGACCTTGCCTTTCAACTCCCCGAGCGAGACTTGCTGCCCGTCGCTCGACTGCAGCGAGAAACCGGGCGCGGGGCCCGACAAAACGGCAGCCCATGCGAGGGATGCGACGAGAGTTGTCATCACGAGAACCGAGAACGCGCGCAACATGGTCTACCTCCGCAAGCGTGCCCTAGAAGAAGAACGTGACGCCCAAATGCGCCTCGAGGTTGTGGGACGTCTTCTCCTGTCCGAGCAAATCGATGTCGAAAACGTGGTCGCGTATGTCCCCATGAACCGCGAGCCAATCGAGCGGCATGAGCCGCATCCCCATGCCGAAGTTCACCGTGAACCGATCGTCGCCGGCGAACGAGGTCTTACCCACCCCGCCGATGACATAAGTGGCCATGTTCAACGACCGCCCGCTGCCGACGAAGCTCTCGCCGGGGAAGATGTTGTAGCCCACCGACACGTTATAGTAGGAATACTCACGTTCGGAGTCTGTGAGCAACTGCGCAGCACCGCTCAATCGCTCGAAGCTCGTGAGCTCCGTATCGGCCTGCCCGGCTGCGAGCTCGACGAAGAAACCTTCCGTCACGTGGTATGCGAATCGCGCTCCGGCGACGGTGTTGACGCCGAAATCCTCCACGCTGACCTGGCCCACGAAGACGCCGACCTCGAAGTCTTCGGTGTCGATTTTCGGCGGCTCGATCTCACGCCGCGCCACGTCCGGCTCGATGACAGGCGGTTGACCGGAGTCGTCCGCACGCACCAAGCGATCGCGACCGCAGCCCGTGAGCATCCCGACGGCGAGCGTCAGGGCTAGAAAAAGAACGAGAGCCCGGCTTTCCATTCTCTTACTTCCTCGTTGTCGTCGCGGCTCGTGAACACCACGTGCGCTTTGTACTCGCCACGGAACACGAATCGGCGAGTGAGATACACGCGCACGCCGGCACCGGCCAGCGCGACGGAATCTGTTCTGTCGGTAGTGGCGACAAGCGTTGCTTTCGGCTCGGTTTTGATCATCCCGCCGCCGAGCGTGAAATACGGCGAAGCGCGCCAGTCCGGATACATCAGATGCACGATGTTGACCGTCGCCATCGTGCTGTCGGAGAAGCGGCCGAGCGCTTGCGAGATCCACAGTTCACCGGAAAGATTCGGCGTGAAGCTACGCGAGCCGTACGTCGCGATCATATTCGCGCCGCCGAAGTCGCCGTACAGAGCTCCGACCTCCCAACGCCGCGCCGCGTAATCGTTGAAGCCGAGCGCCGGAAGGTCGAACGGCTCGCCGTCGAGATCGAGCGTCGTCGTCAGCTGCTCGAAGTGCACCCAGCCTTCTTGCCCGCGCGCCGCTTTGACCTTGAACCACTCGGTTCGCCGCTTGAGAAGCGCAATCTGCTCGCCGCGCTCGGCGACGAAGAACACGGGGTAGCCGCCGCCGGGCCCGGTATGCAGCTCGATGTAAGGATCCGCGATCGTCACCTCGCGGACGGGCCGTTCTGCGCCAGCCGCAGGGACTGCGATGGCGAGCTGGCTAAGCGACACAACGAGCAAAACCCACCGCATCTACATCACCGGCACGTCGAACGGGTTGTTGTAGTACTGCGCACCGATGTCGAGCCACTCGGCGATGAGACGCAGCTCATCCACTGACAAATAACCGACATGCGACCGCGACGGGCAACCTGTGCCGCCGACGTCGAAGCACGAGAAGAAGCGTGATTGGCGTGCCCCGGCCGAGGTCATCGACGGGGCGACCGACACCGGCGCCAAGATCGGGTTACCCATCGCGTCGACGCCGATCTGCACTTGCTCGTCTTGCAACGCCCCGCCGTTCAGGATCTGGCGGTCGTCGGCGAACAGAAGCTCGCGGTAGGCACGGAAGTGATCAGCCTCGTCGTCCGACGGGCCGTCAGTAAGGTCGAGCTGGCCGGCCGGCACCATCGCAGCGTTCATGGCGTTGACCGGGGCATGGCAACCCGACTGCGCACAGGTGTTACTGCCGATGACGGTCATGTTGTTGTTCGGATCGAGAACGTTGCGCGGCGCATTCCACAACGGATGAATGTGCGTCTCATAGTTGATGATGGTGCGGCACGCCGGCGTCCAACCGCCGATGCAGTTGACGTTGTTCGGCGCCATCGTGGTCAGGTTCGTGTAGAGATACGAGATCGGCGCACTCGGCGTCGCAACCGCAGGGTTGGTCCACACATCGGTATAGCGGACGTCGACGCTCGGCTCGAGGGCCGCGCAATCGGTTTGGCAGCTCACGCGTGTGCGCGTTTCGGCCATCGTCTCGCCGGCGTCAGGCGAGAACGTTGCGACGGTGTTCGGGAACGCTACACCCGTGCTCGTCGCACCGGCATACGCCGCGTTGAACGCCGTGCTGCGGCCGTGCGAAAGATTGCTCGTCGGTACGTGGCACCCGTTGCAGGTCAGCTCTTGGCCCGCCGCGACTTGCAGCCAGTTCTGGTGACGCGCCGACGTGCGTCGGCCGTTGACGTCGAGAACGCTCAGCGCCAACGCCACGTTGGCCGGCACTTTGATGCGCACCGAGCCGTCCGGCTCGATCGGCGCGTAGCCGATGACTTCGCGCATGCCCTGTTGGATGTTCGGGCCGAACGCCGTGTTGTCGAGGTCGACGGTGTCCTCGTCCGGAATCGCCACCGCCTTCTCGATCCGCAAGAACCGAGCTGGGCGCTGCGCCGGCGGCGTAATGACGGGATCCGCGACGGCGGCGATGTTGACGCTCGCAACCCCGTCGAGATCGTAGACGCTGCGGATGTTGATGATGCCCGCACCTTCGGCCGCGAGCTCTCTGTCGAAGTCGATGCCTGGCAGCTTGTCGGGGATCGAGGTCGGCGCGCGCCGCGGCTGCGCAGCCACGACGTCCGCAACGACGACGCCCTCTTGACCTATCACGATCGGCTGCTGGGTCTGGGTTACCGGGTCGTACATCCATACGCCGTAGAGGGGCGGCGCCACGACCGGCGCGGGATCCGTCACCGCCAGGCGCTCGGGCGTGCACGGCACGAAGATCACGCCCGTGGGATCCGCCGGATCCGGCTCCTCGAGGCGACAAATCGACCACGTCGTGAGCACGCGCCCGGTACCGTCCCACAACGGGAACGCCGAGCTGAAGCGGCCGCCCGTCGAAGGCTCGAGATCCGTACGAACTTGGTTCGGCGTCGCGGCCGTCTGTGCCGGCCCCGTCATACCGACCGAGCTCGCAACGGGCTGCGTGTTCTCGACATAGGTCGGCGTGTCGATGATCGTGATCGCGCCGCCGAGCTCCGGATGATCGAACGGGCGCACGATCGCCATGATGCGGCCGTCGGGCATCTCGCGCGCGCTGATGAACTGTACGGCACCGTTGTTCGTGCCCGTGAGGTGGCTTTCCGCTCCGTACAGCAGCTCGAGCTCCGTGCCGTCCGGATTCATCTGATAGAGATGAATGCCGTTGTTGCTGCCTGCATGGTCCCAACGGCTGAATAGCACTTTGCCGCTGTCGAGCACCGTCGGCTCGTAGTCGCTGCTTTGATTGAACGACACCTGCCGGAACTCGTCGCGACCGTCGTCGCGCATCACGTGCAGCACGAACGCCGGCTCTTCACGATCCTCGTCGCGGGCGTCGTATTGCGGCTTGCCGTCGTTGATGAGTATCGCCTTCGCGGTTTGCTGCCGCGTCGAGACGAACAGGATGCGGCCGTCGGGCAGATAGTGCGGCGACAGATCGTGCCCTTGCTGCGCGGTGAGGTCGGAGACGATGAGCCGCCGCAAGCGATCCGTGGCGAGCGTGTATTCCCAGATGTTCCACTTGGGCTGATCTTCGTCGTCGAGGGCCAGATCCGGATCGACCGGCCCTCGCATGGCGAACAACACTCGACGGCCGTCGCTCGAGATCTCGGCGCCCATGACGTCGCCTTGACCTTCCGTGAACCGTGCCGTGATGTTGCGCTCCGGCGCGGTCGGTGACGCGCGATCGCGCAGATAGAGATCCGTGCCGACTGCAAAACGTAGGATGTCGCGCAGGTCCGTGTTGACCTGGAGCTCCATGTCCTCGTCGAGCAGCGGCCCCTTCGTGTACGCGATCGGAAAATCCGGTGCTACCGGGTCCGGAGCCTGGCCGGTACCGATGCCGACGCCGCCGTCGCCGCTGCCGCCGCACGCAGCGATCATTGCGACGGTCCACGCGAGCACGGCCGCGCGGCCGACGCGCAGACACGCTTGAAAAACATTCCGTGTTTCGTAGCTCATGGAAGTCCTTCTCCATTCCCTGGGGCTAGTCAGGACCCATCCGAGCTCTGTCGATTCGTCAACGGCTAAACTCCGAATGCAAGCGTGCCAAGCGATCACTTCGCTCGCTGCCCGCTTGCATAATCTCGCGACCGTCTGCGCCGCGATGCGACGTAATCTCGGCGCCCCGTAATCATGGGCATCGACGTCTACGTCTTCCGTTAACGTGATCACAGAACTCTTCCGGATCACTCCACCGATAGAAGTGTGATCGACCTCTCCTGGTCACCACACTCCACTCGCGCTTCACTGCACGAGATTTCACTTAAGCGCACCGTTTCGCGTTCGAGCAACAACGAACGAGCGCTCAATCACCGCAGCGAGCCTACACGTCCACTACGCTCCTTCGGAACCCGTCGCTGATTCGAGACGTCTGTGATTTCCCACATTACGCAGCATTTTTTTTTGTGTTTTAGTGCGCCCCGACTTCTGAACTGTGGCCATCAATCAACGGGACGATCGCGATGATTAGCAGGATGCAATTTGCACCGACGTTCGCGCTGCTCAACAGCCACGCTTCGTTGTGGCGACTCTTCGTTGCACTCGCGTTGATCCTGAGCGGAGCATCGATTGCTCTCGCAGGACCGCGCGAGCAAGCCGCGCGAATTCACGATCGGCTCGCCGGCGTGCCGGCCGACGAGGCGACGCTGTCGGCGATGGCGGCGACGCTGCCGGGGAATCCGACGGCCGCGGCGAACATCGCGATGGACAATCCCAACTTCTACGCCGTGACGCTGAAGAATTTCGCGGCGCCCTGGACCAACCGCGATCAATCGGCGTTCGTGCCGCTCAATGACTACATCACGCTCGTCATGGGCATGGTTCGCGACAACGTACCGTTCAACCAAATCCTCTCGGGCAACCTCTTGTATGTCGCGAACGGCGTGTCGCCGGCGCCCGCCGCCAACAGCAATGCGCACTTCGAGGCCCTCGAGCTGCGTATGCGCGAGCCGGGGTTCACGCAGGGGGAGCTCACGCAGACGACACAGACCGCGGTCTACGGCACGCCCGCTGCAGCCACGGCCGGCGCGATCACGACCCGAGGCGCCGCCGAGGCGTTCTTCGTCGCAGGCACGAACCGCGCGATGTTCCGCTTCACCCTGATGAACCACATGTGCATGGACATGGAGCAGGTGCTGGACACGTCGATTCCGCCTGATCGCATTCGCCAAGACGTGTCGCGCAGCCCCGGCGGCGACAGCCGCGTGTTCTTGAACAACTGCATCGGCTGCCACGCGGGAATGGATCCGCTGGCACAGGCGTTCGCCTACTACAACTTCGACACGACGGCGGGAGCAATGGTCTACAACAGCGCCCAGGTGCACCCGAAGTACTTCAACAATGACACGACGTTTGCGGACGGCTTCGTGACACCGGACGACTCGTGGCACAACCACTGGCGACAGGGCCAAAACGCGCTAATCGGCTGGAACTCGGCGATGCCTGGTCAAGGCAGCGGCGCGAAGTCGCTCGGCGAAGAGCTCGCCGCCACACAAGCGTTCGCTCAGTGCCAGGTCAAGAAGGTTTTCAAAGCTGTGTGCCTGCG
>Ga0157380_10000144_pt1 | contig 40378 bp, 43 predicted proteins | sample S35metaG_FD_119757 | JGI IMG/M metagenome (GOLD analysis project Ga0157380, IMG submission 119757) | Switchgrass rhizosphere microbial communities from Kellogg Biological Station, Michigan, USA - S3-5 metaG | ecosystem: Host-associated > Plants > Roots > Rhizosphere > Soil | place: USA...
CGCAGCGTTCGGCTTCGTCCATGTAGGACGTACTGACGATGACGGACAGTCCTTCGTTCTCGACCAGCCCGCTAACGATGCTCCACAGTTCGCGACGCGACAACGGATCGACGCCCACCGTCGGCTCATCGAGCAACAACAGGCCCGGCGATCGCACCAGGGTGCATGCGAGCCCGAGCTTCTGCTTCATGCCACCGGACAGCTTCCCGGCCAGGCGCTCGCGAAAGGGTGCGAGTGCGGTCATCTCCATCAATCGTGGATAGCGTTCCTTGCGCTGCGCGGCGCTCACTCCATGCAGATCGGCATAGAGATCGAGGTTTTCCTGCACGCTGAGGTCCTCGTAGAGTCCAAAGCGCTGCGGCATGTAGCTGATGCGATTTTGGATCTCCTGCGGCTGTTTCGCAGCGTCGAGGCCGAGCACGGTCAGCGTTCCTGCATCGGCTCGCAGCAACCCGGCAGCAAGTCTCAACAACGTCGTCTTGCCCGCTCCGTCCGGTCCGACCAGTGCCGTGAGTTCTCCATGCCTCGCATCGAGCGACGCGCCGTCGAGGGCAGTGACGACGTCGTTCTTGTCGCGAACGAACCGTTTGGTCAGCGCATGCCCGCGTATGGCGACGGCGTCGCCGCGCGTATTCATTTTGCTGCCTCGCCTGCAGGCTCCCCGCCCGCTCGCTCCGACATGGGCGCAGCGGGATCGATGGACACCGTCGCCGGCATGCCGAGCCGCAACCGGTCTTCGTCGTCGTCAACGAACACGCGAACTTCGTAGACCAGGCTGGTGCGCAACTCTTCCGTCTGCACGGTCTTTGGCGTGAACTCGGCGGTCGATGAAATGAACCCGATCTTGCCTTGGATCGGTGACCCAGCTGCGCTGTCGATCGTCACGGAAGCCGGCGCCCCAACGTTGACGCGACCCAGATCGGCTTCGGACAGGTAAGCGCGAACCCACTTCGGATGCGCTATCGCGATGGAAAACACGGGCCGCTGCGGCGTCGCGAGTTCGCCCGGCTCCATCAACCTGTTGCGAATCACGCCATCGGTCGGTGAAATCAACTCGACATCCGCGAGTTGCCGCTGCAGCAGGGCAAGATCCGCCTGAGCCCCATCGAGCTGCGCTTTGGCCTGGTCGATGTCTTCGTCGCGAGGCCCGGCAACAGTCAACTCCAGCGCCTTGCGAGCATTCTCGGCCTGCGCCTCGCTCATGCGTGCGGCGGTCGATGCGGCTTCGAGATCCTGAGGACTCACCGCCCGCCCCTTCGATTCATCGCTGATGCTGCGCAGGCGCTCGAACTGGCTGCGTGCATTCGCTGCTTCCGCCTGGGCAGCATTCACTGCAGCGCGAGCCTGCGCTACTTCTTCGGGTCGAGCGCCATTGCGCAGCTTGCGCAGCGCTTCCGATTGAACGGCAACCCGTGCCTCCGCTTGATGCACACGAGGTAGCAGCCGGCCAGAGTCGAGGCGCGCGAGCACCTGGCCCGCCTTGACCTTCGTGCCCTCTTCCACCAGAACTTCCGCGATTCGCTCCGCATCGTTGAACGGCAGGTCGACCTGGCGCAGATCCACGTTGCCGTAGAGCACGATCGCGCCGGACCGATTGTCGCGATGCAAGAACCAGTACGCGACCAGCCCCAGTACCAGCAGCCCAACGATCGCGATAGGAACGACTCTCTTGTTCACTGGAAGATCCTGGACTTGCAACCGGGCTCGATTCTATTCAAAATCAAATTTGAATTACAACTGAATTCGATGCAAGGCATGGCGACAACCCGCATGCCGACAAACCAGAGTGGCGTGGCTGTGAAACGCAGCGTGAAAAAACTTCCAGTGCGCGAAAATGGCGCCCAGACGCGACAGCAACTCCTCGAAGTCGCCGGCCAGCTGTTCGCCGAACGCGGCTATGCACGCACGACGAGCAAGGAAATCTGCGAACTCGCGGGGGCCAACATCGCCGCGGTCAACTATCACTTCGGCAGCAAGGACGACCTGTATGCTGCCGTGCTCGAAGAAGCCCACGCACGACTCGCGAGCATCGAACTCGTGAAGACGGCGATCCAGGGCGACGGGGATCCGGGTGAGAAGCTTCGCGTGCTGTTGATGCAAGTGGTCGGCCAGATCGTCAGTCGCGGTCAAGACACCTGGGCGCTGCGTGTCCTGAGCCGGGAACTCATGGCGCCGACCCAGGTGATGGGCCGCCTGATCTCGAACCAGGTCCAGCCGAAATTGAAGCTCGTCGCCAGGATGATTGCCAGTACTCTCGGCGTGCCGACGAATCATCCCGCCGTGAGCCGCTGCATGGTGAGCATCATCGGACCTTGCGGATTCCTGCTCATCACGAATCCGGATTGGCAAAAGCAGATCTTTCCCTCGCTCACCCTCGACCCGCAGGCGCTCGTGGAGCACATGGTCACGTTTGCGCTGGGTGGCCTGAAGGCAGTAGCGGCAAGCGTGAAGCACTCCAACCGCAAGTAGACTGCCTGGTACGTTGCGCCATTCGCTCGATCAATTCGGGCAGACCTATCTTGTGCTTAATGATGCACTGATTTACAAGACTCCCTGCGGGGGAACTTCAGTGCATAACAACCATTTACCGGCGGCGCTACCGGCCGCGCTCGATACCAAGCGAACGACACCGCAGCGGTCCTGCGAGCAGCGGACTCAGCCTGTTACACAGCAAAGCGTTCGGGCCGAAACCGCATCGAGGTCTATCACGCCGAACCCAAGTACGAATCCAGCGGTCGCTTCACCTTGGAAGACTTGCGCACGTCCTAGCGCTCGATCGTACCGGGGGCAACAACCGGCCGATCGGCAGCGCCACCCAAGCGCTCCTGTCAGTCCGGGAACCGAATGACCGCCGCACCCGGCTGCCAGCGAGCATATTTATGCATCACTCGCTCATATAAGGGCGACTCGACGAACTGCTGCAACCATCGATTCAGCCTGGGCCATGGCTGGCTTGCGAACCAGGCCTCATCGGTATTGGCGAACTGGCGCACGAAAGGTGCGATGGCCATGTCTGCAAGCGAGGTGCGGGATCCGAACAGAAAATCCTGATCGAGCTGTGCGTCCAACGTTCGCAGGAATGTCGTCCCTGCGGCTCGATGCACTTCGCGATCGGCATCGGCGTGGCGATCGGGGTACTTGTAACGGTCCAGGTGCGCTTTGAAATCCCGATCGCACCGCTCGATCGACTCGAGCATTGCGGCCAGGTTTGCGTGCATGGGTGTCAGCCAGGCAAACGGATCGCGGCGACGCAGTGCCCACAGCATGATGTCCAGGCTCTCGTCGATGACAGTGCCATCCATGTCGATCAGCACCGGCACCGTGCCTTTGTTCGATGCCTTCAGCAACTCGACAGGCTTGTCTCGTAGCACGACTTCGCGCAGCTCGCAGGTCTGCCCGCTTGCCGTCAACGCAAGCCTCGCACGCATCGCGTACGGGCAACGCCGAAAAGAATAGAGGATGGGCAAAGCAGACATAACCCGGTGCTCGGCGTGAACGAATCGCCGGCCTGCGGCGCAAGTCAGCCGACACAGTATCGACCCAGAGCGATCCAGGAGCGACACAGCGCCGGCTTGTAATAAGAACGATTCTCAATATACCATCCGTCGATTCAGCCAGCATCGTTCCTGTTTCGCTACCGGAACCTAGCCAGCCATTCATGGGACGAGACGAGGCTGGAGCGAGCGAATGCGCTGGAATCTGAAAGGAACCGCGGCCGTGTTGGCCGTCGGGATGAGCAATGGACTGCATGTGCCAGATGTGCGCGCCAGCGAAGGCGAAACGCTGGAAACCGTGCTCATCACGGCGAAGCGTGCCGACCGCATCAGCAAAGGTGCGACGGGGCTCGATCTCGAAATCAAGGATACCCCGCAATCCATCAGCGTCGTCACGCGTGACCAGATGGAAGACTTTGGGGCGTCAACTACTCCACCGCGAAGCGCACTCAATACTGGCGTCCGGTCGATACGTCGGATCCCGCCTTCGGCGAACTGCCCGCGTTTCCTTATGCCGGCAATGCCATTGCCCAGCCTGCGTGCGCCTCAACGGCAACAACCTGTCCGATGAGAAGTACATCACCAGCCTGTACCAGGTCGGCTTCTATGGAGCACCACGCACCTGGTCGGCCGACCTGAGCTATCGGTTCTGACTGCAACGATATTGCAACCATGATCAGCGGGAGTCCCAACTCGATGTGGAAGAAAACGTTTGCTGCTGCGTCCGCAGCGATTGTATCGCTGCCGGCGTCTGCGGCCGAACCGGTTGTGGAGACGCCCGCGCCACGTTCGTCGACGCCACCCAGCCCCCGCCAGCCGGATCCTGAAACGAAGCGACTTGCACCGATCCATGTCGAGGAGACTGCCGACGACAACAGCCTGAAAGCCGAGACACAGACCACGTCCAGCAAGATCGAACTGACGGTGCGCGAAACGCCGCAATCGGTCACCGTCATCACGCACGAGTCGCTGCAGGCGCGGCAGGTAGTCGACTTCGGACAGGCGCTGGAACTTTCCGCGGGCGTCAATCAGTACAGCGGCACCGGCCCGTTCGCCGGCCAGGCGGGTTTCGGCTTCAACGAAATCACCATTCGCGGCATCAACATCGATTCGCTCAACGACGTGCGCGAAGATGGATTCATCAACACGACCTACTTCGCCATGCCGGACATGGCGATCTACGATCGGATCGAAGTCATCAAGGGTCCGAACTCCGTCGTCTACGGTCGCGGCAGTGCCGGCGGCCTGATCAATCGTGTGCGCAAGAAACCGCTGGCCGAATCGCAGGCCGAGATCGGCCTCAGCGTCGGCTCGTTCGACACGTATCGCGCCGATGTCGACGTTACCGGCCCGATCACTGCATCGAAAGCGATCCTTGGCCGGCTGGTTGCAGCCTATGAAGATGAAGGCTCTTTCGTCGATGGCATCGACACCAAGCGCACGATGCTGGCGCCTAGCGTCGACTTCGAGGTGGCCACCACTCGCGTGCTGCTCGAAGGGCTGTACCAGCACGACAGCTTCATTCCGAACACGGGATTCCCACTCGTGCCCCGCGGGGATGGCAGCTTCCGCGCGCCGAACGTTCGCCGTTCGCTCTATGTCGGCATTCCAACGCAGAACGACAACAAATGGGACATCCATTCCGGCACGGTACGGGTCGAGCAGGAGCTCGGCGATCACTGGCTGGCAACATTGCGTCTGAACAAGAACAAGACGAAGTCGCCGATCAAGACCGACCGGTATGCGTATGGCTTCTCCGACGGCGGCGACACTGTCCTCATCCGCAACGATTTCTCCATCGATCGCGATATCTGGGCTGGAGAACTGCAGCTGGCAGGCGACTTCGAGGTCGCCGGTCGCCCGGTCAAGATCGCCGCCGGATTCGAATCGAACGACAACGACTATCACCGTCGCGGCGCATATGCGTATCTCGGCACGGCCAACATCTACGACGAGAATTTCGCGGACCTTCCCGACCAGGCAGTCCAGCCTGGCTTCGAATACAAGACCAAGGACAAGGCACAAGGTTTCTATCTGCAGGCCCAGGCACGTCCGAGCGAACGCCTGAGCGTGCTGCTCGGCTTGCGTTACGACGACACGGACTCGGAATACAACTCGATCACCAACGAGAGCATCTCTCGCAAGAAGGACAGCGACTTCACGGGCCGCGTCGGCTTGACCTACGACCTGACGCAACAGGTTTCCGTCTACGGCCTCTATGCACAATCGTTTTCACCGGTCATTTTCGATGTGGATCGAGCGGGCAATATCCTCGATCCCGAAACGGGCGAGATTTTCGAACTGGGCGTGAAGACCGAATGGTTCGACGGCCGGCTGGGCGTCAATGGCGCGATCTACCGCATCGATCGCGACAAGATCCCGGTGGCGGCGGAAACCGGCCCCGCCGAAGCGCCCTACTCCATTTCCAGCGGCCTACAACGCTCCGAAGGGTTTGAAATCGAGATCAACGGCCAACCGCTGCGGGGCTGGAGCGTGAGCGCGTCCTACAACCGGCTCGATTCGGAATTCAAAGACCCGCTGGATCCCTTCTTCGGCGCCCAACCCGGTGGCACCGCGGATTGGCAGGCGGGCTTGTTCTCCAGCTATGAAGTGCAGTCCGGTCCTTTGCAGGGATTTGGCGTGGGCGGGACCTTGTTCGCCATCGGCGACCGCGGCATCAGCACGTTCACCGCCGGCACGCTCGATGGCTACGAGCGCTTCGATCTGCACTTCTTCTACAACGGACTGCCGTCATGCCAGTTTCAGCTGCTGATCCGTAACGTGCTGGACGAGCGTTACGTCGAAGGCGCGGACCGCACTAGCGCAATCGCGCAGTTCGGCTCGCCCACCGCCGCACTACTGACGGTGCGTCGTAAATTCGGTGGCGGGTAGTCGTCAGTGTCCCCACCAGGCGCGCTACAACGAAGACGCACCGGCGCCCTGTCGGCAGCTCGTCGCGCCTGTGAACTGGCGCCCGACGATCCCCGCTGCTGGTCCGACGTCGGTCGCGTCTATGCAATGTTTGGCGAGTATTCCACCGCGAAGCAATACTTCGAGCGTTCTGTCGAGCTCGACGCCCGGTACCTCGATGGCTGGCACAACCTGGGCACCGCGCTGAAAAAGCTCGGCAATCCAGCTGGAGCATTCGCGGCTTTCAAGGAAGCATTGAAGCTCGATCCAACGCATGCAAGCACGCATGTGAATCTCGGCAACCTGCTGATCGAAGCCGGTCAACTCGACGACGCGGTGGAGTGCTTCGAACGGGCCGCGCGAAACGATCCGAGTCTGGCCGCAGCACGCAGCCGCCTTGCGGAACAGGTCTCGAAGCGCGGCGATGTGCGAAAGGCGGAGGCGCTGTTTCGACAGTCCGTCGGGCTGGATCCGGATCACGTGCACGGATGGTCGGGGCTCGGTCGCACGTTGGAGGATATCGGCGACGCGGAAAATGCACTCGCATGTTACCGCCAGGTACTGGCGCGTCGCCCACAGCATCCACTCGCTCTTGGTCACTATTTGTCGCTGTTGCGTGTGGAAGCATCGCCGGATTCGCTGGCCTGCGCACGGAAGCTCGTGAGCGAACCTTCTTATGGCGATGATGCCAGGTCGCTGGTCGGCTACGGACTGGCGAAGTATCACGACCGTCGCGGTGAATATGCCGATGCCGCAGCAAGCGGCCTTGCTGCCAATGCGGCCCGGCGCCGCGCAACCGGAGTGCTGGATCGATCGGCGTTGACCGCACGCATCGACGGCCTGATAGCGATGTATGACGCGAACTTCTTCTTCGAGCGCCGTCGCTTCGGCCAGGGCACGGACCAGCCGGTTTTCATCGTGGGCCTGCCGCGTTCCGGAACCACGCTCTGCGAGCAGATACTTGCGTCGCATCCTCAGCTGCACGGCGCAGGCGAACTTCCCGATCTCGCCGACCTTGCGGTCCATGCAATGGACGGCACCGGGCTACCGCCCTGGCAAGCAGCCAGGCACATAACCCTCATGCGCAGTCGCGAACTCGCACCTGGATATCTGCAAGCCTTGCGCAACGGAGCACCGAAGGATCGCCTGCGCATCATCGACAAGTCGCCGCTCAACTTCTTCCAGCTCGCCTTTGCCGCCGTTCTGTTCCCGAATGCGAGAGTGATTCACTGCCGTCGCGATGCGCGTGACAATGCGCTGTCCATCTGGATGGAGAACTTCAATCCCGATCAGCGCTACGCCACCGACTTCGACGATCTCGCCTTCTTTCATGCACAGTATCAGCGACTGATGACTCACTGGAACTCGGTGCTGCCGCTGCGGATGATCGAGATACAGTACGAAGACACGGTGAAGAATCTCGAGGCGCAGGCACGCAAGCTGTTGGCATTCGTCGATGTCCCCTGGGACGACCGGTGCCTCGACTTCCATCGGAATGAGCGTGCCGTTCAGACACCGAGTCGCTGGCAGGTTCGCCAGCCTATCTACTCGCGCGCCGTGGGACGCTGGCGGACTTATTCCTCCCACCTGCCGCAGCTATCCGCGGCATTTCCAGCACTTGCCGAAGACACAGCGGGAGGTCGCGTTGAGTGAAGCTGCAGCAAATGGCAAGCATTTGCGCTCGTGGCTGCGAGCATTGCTCGCAGGTCCGCTAGTCCTGGTCGCCGCCTGCATGCTGATGGCCGGCGGTGCCGTATGGCTCCCGCCGGGCCAGGCGCAAGTGAACAACCTGGTGTTGCCCATCGTCCTGTTTCCGCTGCTGTGGACGGCGTTGTTCCTGTACGCATGCCTCGATACGCGAATGCAGCGGGCATATGCGGTAATCTGCACGTTGATTGCATCGAATGCCGCGCTGGTTGCGTGGCATCTGTTCGGCTGATCGGGGAATCACGATGTTCAAGCTCCCGCAGCGCGATACGAAAACGCTGCTCGCGATTCACGGCTGGTCCGGCGTCCTGCTCGGCTTGCTGCTCTATGCCGTCATCTGCACGGGTGTCGCGGCGGTCTTCGCCTCCGAGATCAACGATTGGGCCAGCCCTCTCAAGCGTCAGCAAGCGTCGGCTGCTTTCGGCCCGGGACTGGACGCTGCCGTGCGGCGACTCGCGAAGCAAGTCGATCCGCAGTTTCACGAAGAAGTAGCGATCTACGGGAGCGCCGGCGGTCGCGTCATGCTGCTCTACCATCGCCACGAAACGAATCCGGCAGGCAAACCCAGCGAGCGCGGCGTCGAGTTCGAACTGGATCCCGCAACCTGGCAAACGATTGCGACACGCACGGGCTGGCTGGAAGACATCGCAGAGCAACGTCGTGCGAGCGGTGTTGCCGACTTTCTCGTGAACCTGCACGTGAGGCTGCACATTCCGGATCCTTACGGCCTGCTCGTCACCGGCGCTCTGGGGCTGGCGATGATGGTCGCGGCCGTGACCGGTCTGCTGATACACCGCCATCTGATCGCGGAACTGTTCACGCTGCGATTGGGCCGCGATCCAGTGCTGCGTCGGCGCGATCTGCACGTCGTGGCGGGAACCTGGAATCTGCCATTTGCCTTCGTCCTCGCCTTCACGGGCAGCTTTTTCAGCCTGGCATCGACGGTGGGCATCCCAGCGGTCGCGATGGTGAAGTTCGGTGGCGATCAAGAAGCATTGATCGAAACACTGTCCGGACCGCCGCGCACAGAGAACAAGCAGGCAGCAATGCTGGCGAATATCGATGCGATCATCGCCGACACTCGCACGCGCAGCCATGCAGAGCCCAATTTCGTCAGCGTCAGTCAATACGGTCGCGCCGACGCGATAACGAGCACTTTCACCGACCTTCCCGACGACACTCTCGTGTACTCCAGTTATGTCTACGACGGCACGACTGGCGCGTTCCTGCGCACACAGCCGCCTTTCGGCACGACACCCTCCATCGGGGCGTCACTCGTCGGGTTGATGTATCCGCTGCATTTTGGAAATTTCGCGGGCGCCGCATCGAAGGCTGTATGGGTGGCACTCGGTTTCGCCGCTGCCTACGTCACACTCACCGGCATGTTGCTATGGACGCGCCGTCGTGAAGAGCAATCTGCGTGGCGCCGGATGGCGCGTGCCGTCCACTACGTCGGCTACGGCCTACCGTTGGCGCTGGTCTGCGCACCCTATGCATTCTTCGCACTACGTGACAGCAAGGTCGAAGCGGGCACGTCGCAGGGGATCGCGTTCCTTGCCGTTGCCGCAGTGGCTGCAGTAGTGGCGGTTGGTACCGGGAACCTCGATCGACTGCGCCGACGACTGCTGGCAAGCACCGGCATCGCGATGCTCGGCCTGCCGCTGATGCGCATGGCGACCGGAGGGCTCGGCTGGATGGAGTCCTATCGAGCAGGTATCGGTGCGGTCCCAGCGGTAGACATCGCGTTCGTCGTCGCTGCCCTCGCCTGCCTGTGGACTGCGCTTCGTCACCAGCACCAGCCGAGCAAAGGTACCGCAAGAGCGAGAACAAACACGACGGACGCGCAGACCACATGATGCCTGCAAGCGTCATAGCGGTGCTCATCAGCGCGATTCTCCTGGCGATCCTCGGTCGCCACGATCCCAAGCGGTTGCGCAATCGATCACGGGAAGTCGCGACCGGCATGAGCACTCCCGGTTTGACCAGAGGCATGCGGCGGCTCCTCGGCTGGCTCGTACTTGTTCCCGGTGTGGTGCTGACCGTCATCGATCAATGGTGGGCGTTTCTCATCTGGATGGGTGCCTGCTGCGCACTGGGGTGGGTTACGACACACCTGCTGTCATCAGCTGCGACAGCAGAGAATGCGACTTAAGCTTGCTGGTGGCTTGGCAACTGCAGGAGTTGCCGTTGTGGTTGCCATAGCAACCTATGCATTGACCGGTGCGGAGCTCATCAAACGCATCGCCGCCGACTACCCTGATATCGACTTCCTGTCCGACGCCGCGATCGAGAAGCTGGAAGCTTCCCGGCTCGACGATTTGCTCGCAGGGAAGCTCGACTAGTTTCGGGCAACGGCGAGTAACAGCCGGATTGCGCTCACGCGGCTTGCTCCGTTAGCTGCTCGATAGCCGGCGGTTGAAAATGCTTCCGCCCGTCGCTTCGTCGTGTTGCTGGTCGGCTTTCGCGGGGACGCCGCGCCGACGTGAGTTTGTCCCGTGCCCGAACGGGTGGAAAGTGCACGCCTCATTACAGCCGCCTCGACGAACTGACACCCGTCATCTTCGTTACGACGGGCGGAAAGCAATCCTCTGACTTGCTGGCAACAGGTCTGAGCCATGCTGTTTCAGCTGGTCTTCTCCAAGGACCGCTGCTGCGGTGTGATCCTCCGCGATTGCAGGGAATGCTGCTTGGAGAACCCGGCTATCTTTGAGACGGGATTGACGCGGTGACGGCCGATGGAATGGCTCACACCGGCGGGATTCGACTATCGAGCCGCTGACTTGTTCAGGGCCGCAGCGGCGCGTATGAGCTTCTGGAAGGCATCCTCATCCAGCTCATCCCCTTCGTGGATATCGATGGCGCGCCGCGTGTTGCCTTCGAGGCTGGAGTTGAACAATCGTGCAGGATCCTTGAGCGACGCTCCCTTGGCGAAAGTCAGTTTCACGGCGTTCTTATATGTCTCGCCGGTACAGATCATTCCATCGTGATACCAGACCGGAACGCCTCTCCACTTCCACTCCTCGACCACTTCAGGGACAGCCTGCTTGATGAGTGCGCGGACATGCGAGAGCGTCTTGCCCCTCCAGTCATCCAGTTCCTTGATCCTCGCGTCGACCAGCCGAGAAGGAGATTCGCTCTTGGTCGTTGCGATCTTGGTCGCTGCGATCTTGGTCGTTGCGCTCTTTTTCATATCGGTTGCACCCATCCGGCTGCTTGCTATCTTGCGAAGGTACTAGTCACCAATCATCCGCGCCAGCCTCGGCGTGGTCACGATCGAGGCCCGAGAAAGCCGGGCAATGCGGCGGCCTGCTTCATCCAGCTCGCCAATTGCGTCTCGTCGAGGTCGTCGCTTTCATGGATATCGAGGTAGCGCGTGTTTTTGTCCTTGCTCGGACCGGGCGGGACCGGTCGCAGCGACGCACCACGGAAGAAGGTCACCTTGACGTGGCGAGTGAAGGTGTGGAACCCGAGGAACCAACCCTGGCCCTCGATGCCGTACATCGGCGAGTTCCATTTCACGGCCTTACGAACGTTGGGCACGCTCTGCGCGATGAGCGCGTCGAGGCGCTTCCCGATCTCGCTCTTCCAGCCCGGCATCGCAGCGATATACGCCTGCACCGGGGCATCGCCGTCCGACTTTGCGATTTGCGGATTGCCGCCCGAGAGAAGGACGACGGCGCCCTTCTCGCCTTTTCGCACCCCACCTGGCTTGGCTTTCGTGCGTGCGTTCGCAGTCTTCTTTGCCTTGACCGTAGGCTTACGCGCCCCACCTGCACGGGACACGGGCTTCGCCTTAACTCCTGCCTCGACTTGCTTCATTACCGCTATCCCCTGCCAGGCGACCTGTTCAACCCTATGAATAACGCGATCCGGTCGCAGTAGTGTAGCTAGCCACCGCGGCCCGGAGTCAAGCCGAAAGGTAAAGCGGCACAACAGCTCCTTGAAACTGCTTCCTGAACCCTGTGGTGATGCATCGACACGATCTCAATCGCGTCCAAGTCGCCATCGGCTTCGCCAAGAAAGGTCCGCGTCGCCTGCCGATGATGCCTTGCAAGGGGCTCATGCGTCGCCCCGATTCTCCGGAAATCCACGGCCACTGGATGAGCACATGTTGCAGAACGACGGAATATCCAAGAACTCTCGCCTGGGCGCGCTGGCCGCATGGATCGACGCACGATTCCCGATGACGCGCTTGTTCAAGGAACTCGCCAGCGAGTACTACACGCCGAAGAACTTGAACTTCTGGTATTTCTTCGGCGCGATCGCGCTCGCCGTGCTGGTGTTTCAAATCGTCACGGGAATCTTCCTGACGATGAATTACAAACCGTCGGCGGCTGACGCATTTGCCTCGGTCGAATACATCATGCGCGATGTCCGCTAGGGTTGGCTGATCCGTTACATGCACTCGACGGGCGCCTCGGCGTTTTTCATCGTCGTTGCACGAGGTGGGCCGGATGCTGACTGATCCCATATTCTATCGGCACGTTGATCCCGCAACCGCGACTTTCCGCACTCGGCGCCATTCCCGTCCAACTACCGCTTCGATTCGTCAAGCCCTACTCCCCTCGTTCGCGGAAACATGTAGCCATGCATCGCCGGAGGTTTCATGAACATCAACATTGACGGCACGGTTCAGACCAGGATCTACACCACCGCGGACGGACGTGGGGTCATCGAACAATCGACCGATGCGGTCGTGTCGCTCTCGGCCGAGCAGATTCTCACCGTGATAAGGGAGCTGCACGTGTGCTACGACTACTGCGCCGCTTGGAAGGAATCGACGTGGGATGACACTGCAGTCGACTCAGAGGAGCCCCGGTGAACAAGCCTATCGCCATCCTGTTGCAAACGACCATCGAGCCCACGGAAAACGACTGGCATATCGGCCGCTTTTCGATGCTGCGAGACTATCTCGGTTCGCTGCAGGCAGTCGACGGCAGCCAGCTTTTCAGTATCACGGCAAGGGACCGACATGAGGTCGGCGCGCCGGATCCGGTCCTCTCTACGCTCGACCGCTCGACGTACGACGAGCTATGGCTGTTTGCGGTCGATGCGGGCGATGGTCTCCACGAGGACGATCGTGCAGGAATCCTACGTTTCCGAGCACGAGGCGGGGGGCTCATGATGACTCGGGATCACATGGACCTGGGCTGTTCCATCTGTTCAATGGGATCGGTCGGCGCCGCCCATGTCTTTCACACGCACAACGCAGCGAGTCCAGTCCCTCCACCCGACGACCGCGGTACACCCTATATTCATTGGCCCAACTTTCACTCGGGCGCGAACGGCGATGTCCAGCGAGTGGAGCCGGTGCTACCGCTGCACCCGGTCATGCGTGACACCGGATCCGCAAGCGGCACCGTGATGTATCTCCCCGCTCACCCTCACGAAGGCGCGGTAGTGGCCCCGGAGTCGGACCCTCTTGCGAGAGTGATCGCAACGGGCACGAGCCTGGCAAGCGGACAGCGATTCAATATCGCCGTGGCGTTCGAGCGGTCGCGAATCAACGGACCGGCGATCGCAGAATCCACGTTCCATCACTTCGCCGACTACAACTGGGATCCGCATAGCGGCAGTCCCGATTTCGTCACCGAAGCACCCGTCTACAATCTGGCAAACACACCCCGCGCAATGGCTTCCGTCCACCGCTATGTTCGCAACGTGGCGTTGTGGCTTGCGGGAAGGCTGTAGTCATGAATGCCCTCGTCAACCCATCCCTGGCTACTGAACCGGAAGTCACGGAGATATCCGCCGCTCTCGCGAGATGGTACGCGGACCATGCATCGATTCGCCGTTTGCGGGCGATCCGGGATCCGATCGCACTCATCGTTTTCATCGCGCTCGAACCGACCTCCGACGGCGATGACACGCTTCCGGTCTGGCTGGCGAAGCACCGTGACTGGGCTGACGATCTGAGGCTGCTCGCCCATCGCGAGGTGCAATTGAAGCTGATTGTCTCACGCGCTCTTGAAGAGTCTTACGTCAACGCCGACGCCGCAGTGATCGCGGAGCTGAGTTGGCGTGACTTCTGGGAATCTCCCTGACCTATTGCCACACCGAGGACTCCGCCATGTCGATTCTGAAGAATCTCGTATCCGCCGTTGCCATCACTTGCGGCTCAGTCGCCGCACCTTCCGTATACGCCGCCAACGACGCCGTAGTTACGCCGCTGTTGACGAAAGCGCTGCCGGACGTCGCGGGCAAGGAAGCCCAGATGATCACCGTCGTCTATCCTCCTGGATCCGCCGATCCCGTGCATCGACACAATGCGCACGGATTCATCTACGTACTGGAAGGCAGCATCGTCATGCAGGTAAAAGGCGGCAAGGAAATCACGCTGACGCGAGGCCAGACCTTTTACGAAGGGCCCAGTGACGTGCACGTGGTAGGCAGGAATGCCAGCAGCACGGAGCCGGCCAAATTCCTGGTGTTCTTCATCAAGGAGCGAGGGGCGGCCATTTTGACCGTTGAGTAGCGGTTCGCGGCGGCGACCGGATATCGGTCGCCGCCAACTTGCCGGGCCCGTCGTTGATGCGTCATTTTCTGATGCGGCCACGGCGAACCGGTGCGTCAGGCGCACTCAGCGGATTCGCGGACACGGGTTCGACGCCAGGCTCCTGGGCTTTCTCCCACGATCCTGCGGAACAGCCTCGTCAGGTGCGATTGATCGGCCAGCCCGCAGTCGAGTGCGATTTCGCTCAAGGGAGCGTCAGTGGACAACATGAGTCCCTGGGCCCGCTCGACACGCCGGCGAATCACGTATTCGTGGGGCGGTCGCCGAAACTATTGCGGAAGGTTCGACCGAAGTGCGACGCAGTCAAGCGCACGATCGTGGCGAGATCCTCGTTCGTGATGGTGCGATCCAGGTGAGCCTCGACATGGCTGGTCACCTTGCGGATCTGCCAGGGAGACAAGCCTCCGCGCCCTCGTTCTTTCGCCGCAGTTTCTGTTTCGCCGACGCCTTCGAGAATTTCGCCGGCCCGCCGCAGGCTGTCCTCGGCGGTTCCACGCTCATCATCGAGTGCACTGCGGATGGCAGTACACAGTTCCGTCATGACCGATCGAAGTGTCCGCGCCGAGAATCCTTGCTCGCCCTCGGCTTGTCCGGCAAGCGCTAACGAGGATGTCAAAGTATCCATGAGTATCCATGAGTATCTCCTGCTATTACTGTCGTCGTCATCCGATCGATAGCCTGGAACGCGATCGGCCTCTCTCGCTGACGAGAGAGGCCAATTCGCACAGCGCCGTTCAACTACGAAGAAACGCGAGCAGATCCGCGTTCACCCGATCCTGATGCGTGGCCGTGATGCCATGGGGCGCACCCGGGTAATAGATGTCCTTCGCACCCTTGATAAGCCTCGCCGATTTTCTGGCCGAGTCGTGCACCGGCACGATCTGGTCGTCCTCGCCGTGCAGCACCAGCGCCGGCACGTCGATCTTCTTCAGGTCCTCGGTGAAATCGGTCTCCGAGAAGGCCTTGATGGAGTCGTAGGCATTCTTGAGGCCGGCCTGCATGCTCCAGAGCCAGAACTGATCGAGCGTGCCCTGCGACACGTTCGCGCCTTGCCGATTCGCGCCATAGAACTGGATGGCGAGATCCTTGTAGAACTGCGAACGATCCTTCGTCATTGACGCGCGCAACCCGTCGAATACTTCGAGGGGAAGGCCCTCGGGATTCGAGGCACTCCTGAGCAAGATCGGCGGCACCGCCGCAATCAGCACGGCCTTGGACACTCGCGTCGTCCCATGCCGCGCGATATACCGCACCACTTCGCCACCGCCCGTCGAATGTCCCACGAGCGTAACGTTCTTGAGATCGAGCGTCTCGATGACGGCCGCCAGGTCGTCGGCATAGCCATTCATGTCGTTGTTCGACGATGCTTGCTCGGAACGCCCGTGGCCGCGCCGATCGTGTGCGACCACGCGAAATCCCTGCTGTGCGAGAAAGTGCATCTGCCCATCCCATGCGTCGGCATTGAGCGGCCAACCATGCGAGAAGGTGACGACTGGGCCTTTGCCCCAGTCTTTGTAGTAGATCTGCGCGCCGTCTTTGCTGGTAATCATGTTCACGGTTCGGCTTCCTTTACTGGAGGGAGGATTGGTTCTCAGCGATGGTCGATTCGACCTCTCGACGTGAGAACTCTCCCACCTCACCGCTCGCACCCCAAGTTCATCGGTGTTAAAGGGCGTTAAGCGCCGCAGGCACCCCGATGCGGCTCCAACGCGTCCAAGTCGCCGCCGGGTTTGCCAAGCATTCGTTCGCAGCCGTCGATGAAGATCACCACGCACGAAGCACATAGCGCGGCTTCCAATCTTCAGACTGCAACGTAGGAGCAAGACATGAAAATCGTCGTTATCGGTGGCAGCGGCCTCATCGGGTCCAAGCTGGTGAACAAGCTTCGCAGCAGGGGCCATGAGGTCCTCGCGGCGTCTCCCGAGTCGGGTGTCAATACGATCACCGGTGAAGGGCTGCCCGAAGCATTGGCCGGCGCGCGAATCGTCGTCGACGTCGCAAACTCGCCGTCATTCGAAGCTGCGGCCGCTCTGAAGTTCTTCGAGACCTCGGGAGCCAATCTACTCGCCGCGGAAGCAAGCGCCGGCGTGAAACATCATGTTGCCTTGTCGATCGTTGGAACCGATCGGGTCCGCGACAGCGGTTATCTGCGCGCGAAGCTGGCCCAGGAGAACCTGATCGAGCGCTCGGGCATCCCCTATTCGATCCTGCGGTCGACGCAGTTCTTCGAATTCATCGGCCGCATCGCTCAAGCCAGCCAGGACGGGAAGAGCGTCCGCGTCCCGAGTGCGCTGTTCCAACCCGTCGTGTCTGCCGACGTCGTCGTCGAGCTCGCCGACATCACCCTGGGACCGCCGGCAAATGGCATCGTAGAGGTGGGCGGCCCGGAACGATTTAGAATGGACGACCTCGTGCGGCGCGTCCTGCGAGCAAATGGAGATGAGCGCGAGGTGATAACGGATGCTCACGCACGCTACTTCGGCGCCGAACTCAACGACGAAAGTCTCGTCGCCGGCTCGGACGCTCACATTGGCTCGAAGCGTTTCGAAGACTGGATGAAGAACGCCCTGTCCCAGTGGCCTGTCGCCAGCGCGGCTATGGCATCAGCGGCGACTCGCTAGTACGGATCGAATTCATCGCGCGGGTCCGGCTCTGGAGTTAACGCCTGTTGCCGCCCGCTTTACGCTTGAGCGGCGCAGAGCGTACGGTCAGGAACCGTCGCCTCCGGCGGCTCGCTGCTTGATCGACCAGGCCTTGTCGATATGCGTGCTTAGAAATCGGGCAGCCTCCGCGCGGTCGCCCGATACGAGCTTATCGAGAATCTGCAGATGCTCCTCGCACTGGCCGGCGAGCCGCGAGCGATCGGTGGTCACGCGGTGTTCGATGAGCCGGCGCAGCCGGTTGATTCGCCGCAATGCATCGAGGAAGAAGCCGTTGTTGGACCAGGAGACGATGGTTTCGTGGAACGACGAATTGATTTCGAACAGGCGCGCACGCGGCAACGTAAACATTTCGCCTTGCAGCAGCGCGCGCTGCTGTTCGCGAACCGCCTTGAGTTCCGCCTCGTCGATCGCGAACGAGGGCTGCATCACCGCCTGGGAATCGATCGACGCCCGGAACTGGTTGGCCTTAGCGTAGGCCTCGCCCGATGACAAGGTCGACCCAAACGCCCAGCCATGGCCCGGCTGCGCCATAGCTGATGCCCTGGTCGCTGAGGCCTCTCGAACCGTGAGCAGTTCAACGATCTCGCCAACTTGCTCGACGGCGCGCAGTCAGGAGCGGATTTCATTTTCCACCAGTACGTCAAAGCGAGCCATGGCCGTGACGTGCGGATTCTTATCGTCAACGGCAATGCGATCGCCGCCATGGAACGACGCTCCACCGATGGCAGCTTCAAATCGAACATTTCTCTGGGCGGTGTGGACGCAGCGTTCACGCCTCCTCCCGAAATGGCTGCGCTCGCCATCAAAGTAGCCAGCGTGCTCAACCTGGACGTCGCCGGCGTCGACATCCTCTTCGACGACGACGGCTATCGAATCTGCGAGGCGAACTCATCGCCCGGCTTCCAGGGATTGGAGAAGGCCTGCCGCATCAGCGTGCCGGACGCCATCTTCGACTCGATGCACATCAGGCTGGGACTGCCGGTTCAAACCAGACGCAGCGGCTGGCAACGATTCCTGGAGTCGATATCGAGCACGGTCACGGGAACGCAAACGCAGTTCGACCAAGACGAAGGCTGCTGCCGAGTGATCGATTGGAGGACCGCCGTCTGTTCAGGCTAACGGAGCGTGGGATATTTCAACGCAACCGCCTCGCGCTCGAGGAGACTGACATGGTGCAACCCAGCGTCCGGCCGCACGTCCACGTCATCCAGGAACAAGCGCTCCCGAACGTCAGCCAGCGTCGTGTCCGAGAGGACTACAGCGAGCGATTCTCGTAGCGCCGCAACAGTCGATTCGCTCGTACTTCGCGCCGTAACGAATGGCAGACAGGGGCTGCGCGGCGTCCAGCAAAGAATCCGAACTTTGGACGTCAACTCCGGATCGACGCGTTGCAGGTGCGCGAAGGTCACGCAATCGATTGCAGCGATATCTGCTTCGTTCGCAGCGATCATCGCCACGCTGCGCCTGTGCGAGCCGCTCACCAACACGGACTGGAAGAAACGCTCGCCTCGGGCAACTGGCGCTACGGCCGCACGCAGGAGATTCATGCCGGTATTCGAATCCGTCTCATTGACTACACAGCGCCGATTGCGCAATCCGGCCAGGGAGTCGGAAGGCTCGTCGGAGCGCACGACGATGGCACTTCGAGAAAACTTCCCCTGGCATCCCGGTGCCGTGTAGCGCGGAGTCGCCACCAGCGTGAGGCTATGGGTGAAGGACTTTGCGATCGGGTACTCGCAGCCTTGTCCGAACAGCAGCGAAGGATCGCGCCATACGTCTCGGTGAAGGCGATCGCGTGTCAATCGACGCGGCACATTCGCGACGCCCCGCTCGATGAGGCAATTTGCCAGGGCGCTCCACAGAGCATCGTGCGCCGCCCGCAGCTCTGGGAAATCGTACATGGGAAGCGCGGCGATCCGGGGAGTGTCGGTCATCTCACTCGCCAGCGGCGCGCTGGTTAGCGTGGTCATCATGGTGTCCGTTCGCGACGGGATGCTCGGGAGTAATGAATGGCCGAAACAAGTGCTTGCGACACACCTCGCTATACCCGCCGGCGAACACTCGCCCTGTATCCGTGAATTGCAGCCGCATCTGGCGCCAGGCGCTCGGCAGCTCGTGCCACGGTCGGCCCGGGTGGGCATGATGGGCGATGTGGAGATTGTTGTTGAGGAACAGCAGCGCCCAGAACAGATGCGCCTCGACGACATTGGTGCGCGAATGCGACTGCTCGTCCGCGCTATGTTCGGCGAAGGATCGCAAGTAAGTCAGCGACACACTCAAGTACACGACGAGGACGTACACGTACCACGGCACTTGGGCGATGGCCACCGTCCAGGCGAGGACAGCGCCTGCGCTCACAATGTGACGACACCACATGAATAAATGCTTGCGGTTGGAGCGGACAGCGCGCAGCTCCTGCCTCCAGAATGCGGCAATGGCGATCGCTGGACCGATGACGATGCGTCCCGCCAGCGTACAGTTTGCGGTCAAGAGCGCCCGGCGGATTCGTCCAACCTTCGCCAGGTGACCGGACCGCCGATAGAACGATTCGGGGTCGTGCCCGACCTCGGTGAGGCGCCGCCGCGTATGGCGATGATGCTGAAGATGCGTCGTACGATAGACGGCGTACGGAATCCAAAGCGAGAGCGGCACTCCACCGATCAGCGCGTTGACGCGCTTCGACGCAGTCGGGTGGCCATGAATGGTTTCGTGCTGGAGCGAGCCATGCCACGCCAGCAGCACGCTACCCAGAGGCACTGCGAACCAGAGGGGCATTGTGGAAAACCACAGGCTCCACAGTAGAAATCCACCGTAGATCGCAACCGCGACGCCTAGCGTGAGCAGATCGAGTCGTCGCACGGTAACGGCTCGCGCTGCAACTGTTCGCCCCGTATACATCTCGGACTGTGCCTCAGCTGGACGCTGAAGGTCTGACGGAACCGCTGCCAAGATCCTCTCTCTCCGGACTTGATGTCGGCAGTGAACGTCACGTCCACTTCCAGGTCCCGACAGACCGCTATGCGTCCGCCGGCACCTGCGAAGGATTCTGGGGCCGAGTCGATATCACGTCAGTCGAGCGCGGGTTATAACGGGGCAACGGCTCCTGCCCGATGAGCCATCAGCTCATAACCCGACAGCTCAACCGTTCTCGATGTGAGGCGTGATTCAGTGGGATCGGGTTGGTTCGGACGCGTTCGAGCAGGTGCGTGCCGGTTGACCGCGGGAAGGCGCTCCCGCTTATTCGAATTCTCTCCAAACAACTATTCTATAATATTTATACTTTCTCATTGAACTCATCGGTCAGCGTAATTAGTTTTAGTACAGGCTAGCCAACCCGTGAACGGGAGAAGAGTAACAACTCACGGCCAGTTGGCCGGATATCTATTTCCTGAATAGCTGATGCAGCTTTGAAAGATAGTTCTCCGGCCGGCCGCCGCCGCTTGGCGCAATGGCAAGCAACTGCAGCAAGAGGGATGACACGAATGTTCACGCGACTGGTCATGGGAGCACTGCTCGTGCTCGGCGCCCATTCGGCAGTACTCGCCAACGCCACCATCCCTACCAAGGACATTGCGGGCGCCAAGGACAATCCGTTGATCAAACGGTATGAGGGGTCGTTCATTGTCAGCTACGAGCGCCAGTCGTTCACCGATTTCAAGGTTCCGCTGTCACCCCTGGAACTCACCGATCGCCGTGATGGCATGAACAACCAGCTCTATTTGCCCAAGAAGGAGGTGGAACTGGAGGGCGCCAAGACGAGATTGGCCTATCTGGCGCCGGCAGAGCGCTCGCCGCTGGAAGTGTTACGGAACTACGAGGATGCCGTGAAAGCGGCAGGAGGACAGATTCTATTCACCTGCAAAGGCGACGGTTGCGGCGGCGACCCGAACAGGTCGAGCGCGGGCGGCGGCGGCAGTTCCAGCCTGATGATGTACTTCCTGGTAGAGAAGCAGCTCAAGGATCCGGGCTTTTCCAATGGCGCGTGCGCTCAGGCGGAGGATATCGACGATCAGCGTTTTTTCGCGGCGCGCATTCCGCAAAGCTCAGGGGACGCTTACGTCACCGTACACACTTACAAAATCAGCGACCAGGACTATTGCAAGGCATTCAACGACCGGACGGTCGCCTTGGTTCACCTTCTCGAACCCAAGCCACGAGAGCAGAAGATGGTCGTGGTCAAGGCCGACGAAATGGCCAGGACCATCGAGTCCACGGGCCGCATTGCGCTCTACGGTATTTTCTTCGACACCGACAAGACGGAGCTGAAGCCGGAGTCGACTCCGACGCTCACGGAGATTGCACAGATGCTGAACGCCGATCCCAAGCTCGCCATTCTGGTCGTGGGCCACACCGACAAACAGGGCGCGTACGAATACAACATCGACTTGTCGCGACGTCGCGCGGACGCGGTGGTTAAATCGCTCGCCGCCAATCATGGCGTCGATGCAAAACGCCTGCGCGGAGCCGGCGTCGGCATGTTGGCGCCGGCCGCATCGAACGAGACCGAGGAAGGTAGAGCGAAGAACAGGCGCGTCGAAATCGTCAAGCTGAACTAGCTACGACGAGTGCCGGCGACCAACACTCTCCTTCAACTGACGCTAGCCCTTCTTCTTGCGTGTCGGCTTGCGCGCCGTCTTTCGATGCGCGGTCTTTCTTTTGGCCGTGGTTTTTTCTGCGGCCGCCGTCCGCTGCGCCCGGCGCTCTGCCAGATCGATAGGCGCTGAAGCCTGGGCATTGGTCACCACGACGTTCTTGGCCAGGCTCTTGCGAAGGACCGCCATCAAATCGATGATTTTGGCACCGCCGCCTGACGCGTCGCCATCCGCCTCTTCCAGCCCCGCTTGGTGAATGACGTTGGCGCTGTCCTTCTGTTTTTCCTCGACCAGGTGCTGCAGAGCTTGCGCCTCCTGGTCATCCAGCTCGGACGTATCCAGCTTGGAACTCGTGAGTGATGCGATCTCTTTTTCCAGCGCGGCGACGTGCTTGCCCGCCTTCGGTCGCTTCGGCAGGCCGACGTCTTCCGGCGTGCGAATCTCATCTGCGTAACGCAACGTGTCCGCGCGTAGTACGCCATGGTCCGACACGATGGCGACTAGATACTCATGGCCCCGCATGACGAAACTGCCGATGCCGACGCGACCGGTTTTCTCCATCGTCGCTGCAAGCAGATGGTAGGCACGGGCTGATTTGCCGGAAGGAGCCAGAAAGTAGGGCTTCTGGAAATACATGGGCGGAATCTGCTCGAGAGGCACGAAACTGCGCATCTCGATATCTCCCGACATCTCCGGCGCCACCGATTCGAATTCTTCATCCGTGATCTCGACGATCTTGCCGTCTTCGGTCTCATAGCCTCGCACCAGCTCATCGTTGTCGAGCTTCTTGCCCTCTTTCGAACAATGATATTGGCGACCCAATGCGTGGCCTGCTTTGTCGACCAGTTTCAGCGCGGTCTGCCGGGGCCGGACCGCTGACAACAGGTCGACCGGGATGCTTACCAGGCCGAAGGTAATGGTGCCCGACCAAAACGAGCGGACGGCTGCACCCGTGCCCGGCGCATCAGACTTCGCTGGCCTCGTCTTCTTGCGCCTAGGCAACTCTCTTCTCCTTGGCAGCGGCGATACTGGCCCGCAGGCTCTCTGCCAGGCTGGCCTGCGGCTTGCGTTTCTTCGGGACGTGCCGTTCGAGCTTCTCGCCGCGCGCCTTGGCCGCAATGAGTTTATCCAGGCGCTGGCGATAGTCGTTCTGCCATTGCTGCGGGTCGAAGTCAGCCGCGATCGATTCGACCAGCTGCTGGCCGAGCTTCATTTCACTGGCGCTGGGCGTTGCCGTCTTGGCCGGCTCGACCCCCGAAAAACTCAGGACCTGCTCTGCACGACGCAGCGTCGACATCATCAAATAGCCATCGAGCGCACTCAATGCGCCGACATATCGCTTCTTGCGCATTACCCAGCGAGCGACGCCTATGACTTTCTTGCGCTCGAGTGCCTGGACCAGGGAAAAGTAACTGTCCTCGTCTTCATCCGGACCGAGATAGTACGGCCGGTCATACCATTGATCGCCAAGCGCCGTGGGCGGAATGAAGCGCAACAGCTCGATGTCCCGTGATTCGGGTGGAACCAGCTTGTCCAGCTCATCGGGCTCCAGGATGACGGCAGAGGTCTTGCTCAACGCGAACGCCTTGCGCATATCCGCCTTCGGCACATCCTTGCCGGTGTCCTTGCGAACGATGTGCTGCTCCACCGGAGCATCGTCCTTTCGGTGCAGCATATGGAAGTGCACCGTGCGATCCTGGACAGCCGAGTACAGTTTGACGCCCACCTCGTGCTTCCCGAGTTGGATGATCCCTTTCCAGATCGCCCTAGTCATGCGGCGCCTCCGATGGAGCCGCCTGTTTGGCGGGCTCCATGCATCCCGAGCACACCAGGTGCCCTTCGGTGTGCGTTACCCGGCAGTGAGGACATCCCGGTCCATCGCATTCGGGGCACCGAAACTCCACCTCCACGAAGTACAGCTGGCCGCAATGCGGACACTCCAGGTCCCCCTCGGACAGCCACCAGGGATCGACCTTTGGCGTCGCCGTCGTTTTGGCTTTTGGCATCCAGGCTCCAGGTAACTCGGCTCTGCGCTGGTTATACGAGAGACGGTCCCCTGCTGTTCCCTGCCGGGGCATAGATATTGGCCTACGACGAACACAGATGGTTGGTCGCGCACGGATCAGCCCTTTCCGCACCACGTTACGACATCTCGATCAGATCGACGATTTTCAATCGGCAGACGAATCGTTCTGCGGACGCGATCTCGCCACGTTCACGAGAGACAGTATGGATTCCTCCACCGTCGGCCAGGCCGCCGTGCCTGGAGCGATCACTTCGAAATGGCCCGCCCCTTCGACTACGATCATCCGCGCACGGTCGCCGCTCTTCCTGGCAAGTGCGGCGTACTCCTCGCCGAGCGCGGGTGGGACCAACCAGTCGAGCGATCCTGTGATCAGGATCTGCGGCACACCGAGCGGCAGCATCTCGGACGGAGAGCCATCGTGCAGCCGCTGCGGCACTCGGTCGATCTCACCGCCCAACAATTGCGTCACCGGCACGCTACCGCAGACCTTCTGCTGCTGCTGGGCGGACAGGCTTTGCAACCTTGCCGGCCCCGCCAAATTGACGACGGCGCGAATGTGCATCGGGTCCTCGACGTATAGCGGGCTGTTTTTAGTCAGGCGATGGCGCCCAGCCGCCCACGATGCGAGATGGCCGCCGGCCGAGTGACCGACCGCGACTACCTGTTTCAAGTCGAGCCGATACTCACGAGCGATCGTTCGCAGATAGTCGATCGCGGCTCCGACGTCGAGATAGGTGCCGGGCCAACCTCCTCCTTCAGAGTCGACGCGACGATACTCGATGTTCCAGACTGCGATGCCGGCGTTCCTGAGCGTGTCGGACATCGGCAGCGTGTTCTTCAGGTCCGCGAACTTCTTCCAACAGCCGCCATGCAGCACCACCGCCACGGCGAACGGCCCTTCGCCCTTCGGCAGGAACAATTGACCGAACTGATTGGGATCGCTGCCATATGCAAGCGTGCGATCGGGCGGTGACGCGGGAATTGCATCTACCTCGCGCGGCTTGAGCAATTCCGCGGATAGCGCGGAAACGGTGAAGAGAGCAGTCCCACAGAACAGAGCGGCTCGTATCAGGGTATGTGCGTGTTTCATCTATTCCGGCTCGTCGTTGCTGGCACAGCAGCAGTCTCGCTCGCAATCGCCGGTCCTTCGACACCGCGTGGTGAGGTTTCGGAACTCACTTTAGTGAGAGCCTCGCGGCGCCAGGCACGCAGGCGGACTCACCCGTGGGAACTAACACTGTGGGCCTGCGTTCCTGAGCGCTACGAAAGAATTCCGAACAAGTACACCGAGCGAGAAAATTTGTGGCCGACGGGAAAACATCCCTTGACGCTGCACCCACACTCCCAAGTGAAGGGACTCCGAAGCACGCGCGTTCGTTTGCACTGTTGGTATTGCTCCTTACCTGCTGCTGCGCATGGGCTGCACCTCCTTCATTCACGGGTGCGCCTGCTGTCGGCAGTGGCTCATCGTCATTGATTAACTTACGGGCGCAAGGTGTCATCACCGGATCGGGGCCGATCACTGTTCGCGTCGATGGCATTTCCGTGCGCGACCGGACATCACCGCTCGTATCCGCGGTACCGGCCTTCCTGCAGTCGGGCGTCAGCAGCACTGTCTGCCTGCAAGTAACCAAGCCGCCAGGGAATGGCATCGAGTTTTCACGGCTGGGAGTCGATCTGCAGCTGACGCTGTTCAATGCGGACGCGCCCGGCGGCGTGTCGGGCCGCGTGACGATCGAAACTGGAAGCGCGACCGCAGGGACCTCGCCGGGCGCCTGCGCTGACGTGACTGTGGTTGCTCCCACGGCGAACGCGGGTGGCGATAAGTCCATCGCAGATACGGATCGGCAAGTCGGTGAGACTGTCCAGCTGAACGGTACGGCCTCTCGCGATACGGACGGTCGGATTGTCTCGTATCAGTGGCTGGAGACCGGTCGTGAAATCGGCACCGGGGCCACTACGTCGGTTCGACTCGCCGACGGTGTACATGCGCTGATCCTGATCGTCACGGATGACAGTGGCGCGAGTGCGAGCGACTCAGTAACGATCAACATCGCAGCACCCTCCGGCGGTCAGTTGACTGCGAATGCCGGCGCCGATCAGCGGGTCGGCGACACGGATGGAATCGCTGGCGAGAACGTTACCCTGAATGCTTCCAACTCCGTCGCTGCCGGATCGATCTCCAGTTACCAATGGCTTGCGAACGGACAAGTCATCGGCCAAGGCGCCTCTCCTTCGGTAAGGCTGCCCAACGGAGACTCGCTGATCACGCTCACCATCGCGGACTCGACCGGCAACACGGCGTCGGACAGCGTACTCGTGTCTGTTGCGGCGCCGAACAGCTCGCTGCTCGTCGCCAATGCGGGCGCGGATCAGAATCTTGCGGACACGGACAGCCGTGACGGAGAAGCGGTCCTGCTGAATGCGTCAGCCAGCAGCGGTACGATCACCGCATACCGTTGGTTGCACAATGGACAGGAGATTGCCAACGGACTCACCGCTTCGGTGCGCCTGGCGGATGGCGACCACGTCATCACGCTCGTGGTCATCGATGCACAGGGTGCAACCGGTTCGGATGTGATGCAGATATCGATAGCTCGCGCGACGACGATTCCGATACTGGCCGACCTGCCGGGGCTGACGCCCAACGAGAGATCGGTAGCCGTGGCGTTGGATTCGCTATGCCCGCGACTGCAGGCACTGTCCGATACTGAAACCCCAGAGCAAGGCGATCTCCGCAAACGCTGTCAGGGTATTCGCACGACCGGCGTAGAACAGCAGGTTCGTGCGCTGGATGAATTGGGCGCACAGGACCTGAACGCCGTCCGCACTCAAACCTTCAACTTGTCGCGAGCGCAGCTTGCGACTCTCTCCGACCGGTTGATCGCACTACGCAGCGGCGCGCGGGGATTGAGTCTCGCAGGATTCAATCTGGAGTCGGGCGACACCGTCGTGCCGCTCGAATTAGTGGCTGAGAATGCCAGGACCACGCACGGCGGCGGCGCCAGTGCCGATCAACGGGCCGAACAGTCGGCCGCCGACCTGCTCAACGACGACGTGGGCCTCTGGCTCAGGGGCAATATCAGTTTCGGCAGCAAGCGGCGCGGCACCGCCGACTCCGGCTTCAAGGCGAACCAGTGGGGAGTACTGGGCGGTATCGACTATCGATTCTCGCCGGTGAACATCGTCGGGATGGCGGCAGGCTACGGTCGATCCCAGGCGACCTTCAGTCCTGCGGGGTCCGGAGATCTCGACACGACCGCGATGACCGCCGCTCTCTATGCCACCATGTATACGAAGAGCGGATTCTATTTCGATGCAATCGCGAGCTATCTTCGCGCCGGCTACTCTTCCGATCGCCGCATCTCGTACGCTGAAGACGATGCGCTGATCGATGCCAGCGCCCTCGGCGCCACTGCAGGCGGAACGATGGGCGTCGCGGCGACTTTCGGCTATGACATCATTCTTGGCGCGCTCACTATCGCGCCGACCATGGGCTACAACTACATGGTGTCGCAGGTCGATGGCTTCCGCGAGCATGGCGCCGCCGGTCTCGATCTGGAATACAACAGACAAAGCTACGTCTCCGCGACGGTCAACAGCGGGCTGCGGCTGTCCTATGCGTTGAAGACGGCTATCGGCGTATTCATTCCACAGCTTCGCGGCGAGTATGTGCGTGAATTCATCGAGGACACACAGGCTTTCGGCGTGCGCTTCGCGAATGATCCATTCAAGGACACACCGCTCATCAAGGTGACCAGCGACGTCCCCGATCTTTCCTACATGCGCGTGGCCGGCGGCATCTCGGCACAACTCCTCCATGGCATCTCCGGCTTCTGCGAGTACCAACGAATGATCGGCCAGGAACTCTTCAGCTACGCCGACCTCGCTTTCGGCCTGCGAATCGAAGCGTCGTTTCGTTAGTGCCTCTTTGTGTCCCCTTCTCGCTAATGCTGGTTGATTGCGCCGCATTGCCGTGCGGCATCCAGTACACCGAGCAGCTGCGCGATCCCGTCGGTGAGATGCGCAAGCTATACGCTCACTTCGGCGAGCCCCTCACAGCCGAGGCAGAATCCGCGATGGTCCGGTTGCTAGCCGACAACCCTCAGGGCAAGCATGGGAAGCATGTCTATTCGCTCGAAGAGTTCGGCTTGACGGCTGCCGGAGTTCGCCGCCAAAACCACAGAACTCCGTAGCGGCGTGGACCACGAGCGCAAGGCGAGTCTTCTTCACGGACTCCAGTACGCGGTGATAATCGAGCGGCACGAGCGTCCGCAGATCGATCACTTCGAGATTGATGCCTTCCTTCTGCAACTCTTCAGCGGCAGCGAGGCACTCTTGAACCTGCCAGCCATAGGTGACTGCGGTGATGTCGGTACCTTCGCGGCGTGCCTTCGCCACGCCCAGCGGAATGCGATAGTCACCGGCGGGTGCTTCGCCGCGGGCGCCCCGCAGCATCTTGATCTTCCGGGCCGTGCTTGGTCTGCAGCCCCTTCGACGTCGCGCAGACGCCGCCCGGTGGATCGCCAATATCTTCGCCGAGCAGGAACACGCCCTTGTCTTGTGTCAGCGCCAGATCCTGAGCATCGCGAATCGCATCCAGCATGAGGATGGGCTTGTCGCCAGTAGGGACAGCCGTCGTTTCCGCTTCTCGGCGAGGATAGTGGCCGCGCCGCGGCGGCACGCTCGCATCGGCGTAAACGTCGATCAAAGTCTCTTCTCGCGGAGTGGGCTTGGCGGCCTGCGCCTTGGTCATCGCCTGCTCGACTTCTTCGCGCGCCGCATTGTCGATCTGCGTCAGTTGCTGTTCGGTGCAGGTGCCGGACTCGAGCAGCTGGGCCCGGATGCGCGGTACCGGAACGATCATGTGAGTGTTGAACCGCTTCAGGCATAAGTGCACGACTGGTTCTCACTTTCCCGAATGAAATGATTGTCTCATCCGCAGCATCAGGGTTCGCCTGATTTGACGCACTTATGTCGCCACGAATAATCTGTATGCAACAAAGGGACTTGTCGATAACGAGATTTTCGACAACACATTTACCGAGAGAAGACGACGTGAGCCAGCGTTCCTATAAGAAGCCGCAACCATCTGCCGAGGCGGTGAAACCAGCAACAGATCGCAAGTCGGGACGTGTCGCGTTTGACACCGACGGTCGAGGGGTCTGGGAGTGGCAGATCGATACGGGCGTGTTTACGCGCACGGTGACCGAGGATCAGTTGATGGACCTGGCAGCCACCAATCTTCAGATCATGGAGACACCGCCGCCTCACGCGGAACCGGGCGTATGGTTTTGTGGGTCCGATTCCACTCGTGCGCGTAAGGCAGTTCAACGCAAACCCGCCGTGATGGATGGACCCGTGCGCCGACTGCTGAAACGACTTACCAGGGCAAGTTGATCGCAGCTCGACCCTCGCTACGTGCACGGAAGATCTGATCGAGACCGGAATCTCCGCTGCCTGCATCAGTCGCCGCGCTGCGCCCGCGATGAAGGGATGAAGTGTGAAGGCGATCTACTTTTCCCCATCGACAACGCTATAACTTCGCGCAAAGGCGCTGTATCACCGCTTTCTGGAGAAACAAATGGGCGGGCAAATTTTTAACGTTCTCGTTCGGAAGGCGGTCGTCACCACCATCCTCCTGGCCTCGACTGCTGCACTCGCCGATCCGCCCGATCACGCGAAAGCACACGGCTGGCGCAAGAAGCATGATGCTCAATACGTCGGCTACACGGGCCGAACGTGGGAGAATGATTACGGCATCGTGGAAGGAAGTTGCCACCGTAAGGAAATCGGCACGGTTTTGGGCGCCGTCGTCGGTGGCGCGGTCGGGTCCCAGATCGGCGATGGCTCTGGCCGGACAGTTGCGATTATCGTGGGATCGGTGCTGGGCGCCGTCATCGGACGCGAGATCGGCAGCGACCTCGACGAAGGGGACCGCGGTTGCGTGGGTCATGCACTCGAATTGGGGAAGGCAGGACAGCGCGTGCGCTGGCAGAATGAGACGACTGGCGTGACCTACGTCATCACACCCGTAGATACCAGCGCGGGAGACAGCTGCCGCAGTTACAAGTTGACCGCTTCGCGCGCGGGAAAATCTCGCACATCCGACGGGCGAGCATGCCGGACAGGTGACGGCACGTGGAAAATGAGCTGATAGCGACTGACACCGTCGCGCGATTCCGCGCTACACGCAAGCCTTCCAAAGAAGCATCGATCGTGTTCAGGACCCTGATAAAGCACCTCAGTTGAGAGCCAATAACCTTTTGATCGGGGCCCTCTCCGTAGTAGCCTCTACGACAATTTAGAGGCGGGTTCTCATCAGGAGCGGCCATGACCGAGCAGAGCAGGCGTGCGTTCGTGCAAACCATCGACGCGTTATGGACGAACATCCCATGGGACGCCGTTTCCCAGCGCCTCGGTACCGTATCGAAGACGTGAGCGGCAAGCAGGGACCGAACGCCGTTTCCTTCGGCGAGGCCGTCCGGGTCTGGAGTCGCATCGGCCTGCTGAGCTTTGGCGGACCGGCCGGGCAGATCGCCCTCATGCATCGCGAACTGGTCGAGCGCAGACGCTGGATCAGTGAGACGCGATTTCTCCACGCACTCAACTACTGCATGCTGTTGCCGGGCCCTGAAGCGCAGCAGCTCGCGATCTACATCGGCTGGTTGATGCATCGAACGTGGGGCGGCGTGGTTGCCGGCGTATTGTTCGTGCTGCCGGGCACGTTCGTCATTCTCGCTCTCAGCATGCTCTACGCGCATTTCCACGAACTTCCGCTAGTCGCCGCGCTGTTCTTCGGCCTGAAAGCGGCAGTGCTGGCGATCGTCGCCGAGGCGGTATTGCGAATAGGACGCCGCGCGCTCAAGAGTGCATTCCTGGTCGCCATGGCACCGATCGCATTCGTGGCGATATTTGCATTCGATGTGCCGTTCCCCTGGATCATTGCCGCTGCCGGCGTGATCGGGGCGTTGTTGTACCGCACGAAGCCGAATCTGTTTCCGCAGCCAGGAACGGCTACATCGACTGAAAGCAAGGAGGTCAGTGTCGTCGATCACCTCTTCGATACCGGGCGGCTTGACCATGCCAAGCCGAATCTCAAACGGTCACTGCGCGTACTGCTGGTCTGGTGTGCGCTGTGGATCGCACCCATCGCGTTGTTGGCACTCTGGAAGGGAGCGCACAGCGTGTTCGTACAACAAGGGTTGTTTTTCAGTCAGACAGCTGTCGTTACGTTTGGCGGCGCTTATTCGGTTCTGAGTTACGTGGCCCAGCGTGCGGTGGAAGACTTTGCCTGGTTACACCCTGGAGAGATGCTGGATGGGCTCGCGCTTGCCGAGACCACACCCGGCCCCCTCATTCTCGTCCTGCAGTTCGTGGCCTATCTCGGAGCCTATCGCGCGTCGACAGGTTTGCCTCCCGTAAGCTCCGGCGTGCTCGGTGCAGGCATCGCTGTGTGGGTGACGTTCGTACCCTGCTTCCTGTGGATATTTCTCGGAGCGCCCTATATCGAGTCGCTACGCAACTATCGAGTCCTGAACGCTGCGATGGCCAGTATCACTGCTGCCGTCGTCGGCGTGATCCTGAATCTTTCGGTATGGTTCGCCTTGCATACGCTGTTCGCAGAAGTCCATCCGGTGCGGTGGGGGCTGTTGCACATGAACGTTCCAGTCCTGTCGACACTCAATCCGGCCGCGCTCGTGCTCACGATCGCCGCGTTAGTTGCGATGCTGCGTTTCAAGCTGTCCATGCCGGCGACATTAGCGGCAAGCGCCGTGCTTGGCCTTGCTTGGTCGTCATTCTGAATGCGACCACCGCATCCGGAAAATCAACCAAGTCGCCCGGTGCATTGTCGGTGCTAAACATTGTCGACGTGATAATTTTCGAATGGTCTGACAGTGCCTAGACTTTTCGGTTGATGAGCCTGCGATCCTGGAGGATAGTTCGCGTACGTGCGAAGCAGGCTGGAGGACGGATGCGTGTTGTTCAAATACTCGCCTTGGCATTCTCGCTATGCCTCACGTTCGGCTGTCCCGCCGAAGCAGAGCCGATCGGCGGCAAGCGAGCCGAGTGTCGAATATCAACGGGCAAACAGTCGAATGATGCGCTGCGAATCGTTGCCCCCGGACGATTCACCTTCGCTCCGGGAGGCTCCGGTTTTGTCGACCGTGACGGCGCCTTGGGCATCAAGTTCGGCTGGGAGCGCCTTGTCGCGGGTTCGCTCATCGTTGGAGGGCGCCGTCTGGATGGCGATGCAGAACCCGCACGCGCATACATGAACCGAGGCTACGGCGAAATTGGGTTCCAGCCGACATACTTGGTGTTCCCGACCGCAGGGTGCTGGGAAATCACTGGACGCCTTGGTGACCGATCGCTGACGTTCGTCGTGTATGTGGAGAAGATCGGAAGGGGACCCGATTGGCAATATGAAGGCCTGCCAAACGACGGATTCTGGTACCAGACTGCACTTTGACAATCCGCTGCAACCTAGCCGCGAACCTCTGACAGGCGCGCGATTCTCAGATCGCTGTTCGCAATTCATATCCCCGCGACTAGAGGCTCGACGAAGGCGCCCGACAACAGGCTAGCGTTCTGCAGATGACGCCGGCGACAGAAGCGGACTGGCTGGTTCATCGAGCCGACTTGCTTCGTTGACGTCACCAACGACATGCGGATTGCCCAGGAAGAAATCTTCGGTCCGGTGCTCGTCGTCATACCGTTCGAGCATGATGAGGACGCGATCCGCATCGCCAACGACAGTGTCTACGCGCTTCTGGCCCGAATACGACTCTCATCCATCCGGCAAATGTCCGCTTGCAGCGCTGTGCTGCCCCGCTGGTACCGAAACGCACCTCGCCACCTAATTCATTGCGTCCCTCAGGGAGGTAATATCTGACGCGTGACATGGCACCGCCGAGGAGCATTCGTGAGCGAGTTCATCGATGAAGCGGACCGATCACAGAGTGGCTCGCGGTTGAGATGCGGCTGGATCACCTGCCTATTGCTCCTCATAAGCGCTACGGTTGGCGCGGGCGAGCCTGTGGCTACCGTGCGCATCGCTTTTGATCGTCGCGGCATAACCGCCACCCAGGTCCACGGTTTCGCCGACAAGGCCACCCGCCGAACGGTGACTGCGGACGACCCAGTGCGCATCGCCTCGATTTCGAAGCTGGTCACCACCATCGGTGTCATGCGATTGGTGGAAGCAGGCAAGCTCGATCTGGAAGCGGACGTGTCCAACCTGCTCGGCTGGCGTTTGCGCAATCCGGCGTTCCCGGATGCGCCCGTCACCCTGCGGCTGCTCTTGTCGCATCGCTCGAGTCTCACCGACGGCGCTGGCTACTGGCAGGTGCCGCTAGGAGGAAAACTGCGCGGGGTCGCCGAGGACCGCCGAGCCTGGGACACGGCCCATGCGCCGGGCGCCTACTTCCGTTACGCCAACCTCAATTTTCCGCTGGCTGCGCAGATCATGGAGCAGGTGACCGGTGAGCGATTCGACAAGCTAATGCGTCGACTTGTGCTGGAGCCACTGGGCATCGACGCCTGCTTCAACTGGGACAGCTGCGACGCAACCACCGCGGCGCACGCGGTGGTCCTGTACGATGTGGATGGCAAATCGGTGAGGGACGACAATCACGGCCGCAAGCCCGCCTGCGCGGTGGTCAGTGACGGCAGCTGCGATTTGTCGCGCTGGCGTGCCGGCGAGAACGGCGGCCTGTTCTCGCCGCAGGGCGGCCTGCGTATCTCGGCCAACGACCTGACACGCATTGGACGATTGCTGCTGGGTAACGGCACTGTCGATGGGAAACGCCTGCTCGAGCCCGCATCCGTGCAGACGATGATCGCCCCGCAATGGCAATACAGTCCCGGCAACGGTAAGACTTTCGAAGAAGATACGGGCGACGTTGGCCAGGGCTTCTTCTGTCGCTACGGCCTGGCCGTGCAGACGCTCGCCACACCGGTGCAAGGCTGCCGCGACGATCCTTTCGGCGATGGTATCGCGCGCGTTGGTCATTCCGGATCTGCCTACGGACTGCAAGCCGGCCTATGGCTGGATACGAAAAGCGGCACCGGCGTGATCTGGTTTGCCACTGGGATGCCGGACGAGCGCCTGGGCGGAAAATCGGCATTCAGTGCCGTTGAGGAAGCCCTGGCGCACTAGGCGAATGCCTGGCTTGAAATCTCCGCTGCCGCTGAAGGCCCGGATCGCTCTGCGCCGACTTCGTCGCAAGCTGCATCTCCACCCGCGATCCTTGATGACGGGAACGATGCGCGCGACATCGATGACCGCATGCTCGGCAAAGGTTTCCGTCAGCCCTCCGATGTAGCGCTCGATCACGTCCGCTTTCAACGTCGGATCGCGTCGATACTCGCTATAGGCATTGTCGAGGAAGACACTGGACTCTTTGCCACCCGGTGCAGTTACTTCCACGGATCGCACCGTTCCCTCATAAGTCAGTTCCCAGTAGCGCACCGGAGCCATGCCAACCAGCCCTTCGACACGAACGACCGCTGTGATCGGCTTCGAAATTCAGCGATCCCGCACATCGATACTGGCATCCACTCAGGACTGTCGAGCGCTCTGGAGTGATGCGTGAGCAGATACACCGATATACTTGGCACGTGTAAATGGACTTGGTAGCGGTGTTCCTATGCGTATGGGCTCCATAGTCATACATACACCCGAGTTCGAGCGAACCGTCGCATTCCGGCAAGCGGCTCTTCGCTACGTGCCGCGCGGAAGACCCCGGCGGCAATCTCTTCTGCGTCGTGGCAAAACCCGAATCGCCGGTTGCCTGACTGAACAAACTGGCGCCGAGGAACCTGTTTATGAGCATGACGTACGACTATGACCTTTTTGTAATCGGTGCAGGATCGGGGGGTGTACGTGCTGCGCGGGTGGCCGCCGGACACGGCGGGAAAGTCGCCATTGCCGAAGAGCACAAGATTGGTGGGACCTGTGTCATCCGAGGCTGCGTGCCGAAAAAGCTGCTGGTCTACGGCGCGCATTTCGCGGAGGACGTGGAAGATGCCAAACGTTTTGGCTGGCACATACAGGGAGCGAAGTTCGATTGGCCGATCCTGCGCGACAATGTGCTCGCCGAAGTTGATCGGCTCAGCGGCCTCTATACGCAGACGCTGCAAAACCACGGCGTCGAGCTGGTGCGCGAGCGCGCCGTTGTGGCCGGACCGAACAGCGTCAGGATCGGCGCCCGGGAAGTGAGCGCACGATTTATCCTGATTGCGACGGGCGCACGTCCGCATGTGCCGGACATTCCGGGACATGAGCATGGGATCACTTCGAACGAGGCGTTTCATCTCGAGAAGCTGCCTGAGCGGATCGTGATCTCCGGCGGTGGCTACATTGCCAATGAATTCGCCGGCATCTTCAATCAGTTCGGCGCCAAGGTGACAGTGGTGAATCGCTCGGACCAGATCCTGCGCGGCTATGACGAACAGATCCGGGACCGATTGCTGCAGATCTCCATGACGAAAGGAATCCAGTTCCGGTTCAATTCGCCGATTCACAAGGCGGAGAAGCAGGCAGGTGGTGCGCTCACCATCCATATGGGGAATGCAACGACCGTGGAATGCGACGCCCTGATGTTCGCGACCGGCCGGCTTCCCAACACTAAAGACCTCGGACTTGCGAGTGCTGGTGTCGAGCTGGACCCGAAGGGCGCGGTCCGGGTGGATGATGACAGCCGTTCCTCGTGCCCATCGATCTACGCAATCGGTGACGTTACGAATCGCGTGCAGCTCACGCCAGTAGCGATTCGCGAGGGCCAGGCGTTTGCGGACACGGTCTTCGGCAACAAGCCCACTCGCGTCGACTACAGCTGCATTCCTTCCGCCGTGTTCAGCCATCCGCCGCTGGCTGGCGTCGGAATGACCGAGGCACAGGCACGCAACGCACTAGGTGCAGTCAGGATTTACACAGCGGACTTCCGACCGATGAAGCATGTGCTCGCCAATCGCAACGAACGGGCGCTCTACAAGATCGTCGTCGACGAAACCACCGACCGGATCGTCGGCGGCCATATGATCGGTCCGGATGCGCCGGAGATTCTGCAGATCCTGGCGGTGGCCGTGAAAGCGCGTTTGCGCAAAGCGCAGCTCGATGAGTGCATCGCCCTGCATCCCACGATGGCGGAGGAGTTGGTGCTGATGAAGTGACGCCGCCAATGCGACACGACGCTGGACAGGCCAATTATCGTCAGGCTATCTTACCAATATCAGGGTATAGCCTGAGAGCAGCATCGCCAGTGGCGCTTAAAGCGGGCGCGACACGCGCGGCGGTGAAAGTACGGAGCTAGGCCGGATCAGACACGGGCAGGCATCCTCGGCTGAGACGCGGCGTCGCTCCCTGACCATCGGAGATGACTTCGGGTCACCAAGCAAAGCCTGGACTAAGGCGACTGGTTGCGTAAGGCACCACTTTTGTGGATCCCGAGACATCGCACGGCGCCGAGCCCGCTCGATCGGCAGGATCAGGTCCGGGGCCACTTGCCGCACCCCAGAAATTTCTAGTTGCATCGACCAGTCCGCCGCTGCGATTGAGCACTCCGCAGTTCGGAGGGACGATGAATTCGGAACGCTCGCGTACTCTGCCGCCGTTGCCAAAGATAGCGTTGAAATGGACCTGGTGGTTCGGCGCCGCCGACTCCACACTAAACTCGATTGCGGTGTCCTCGTTATCGAGAATCGCGTTGCGAGACAGCCGGACACCGCCGCCGAGAACGCCGGCATCGATGGCCTCGCCCGTTTCCGTCACCAGGACTCCAACCACGTTGCCACGGATGACGTTGCCGGTGACTCGCGAATTGTTGCGGACTTCCAGCCCCGTATACGATCCAGTGATTGAGTTGTCGCTGACCTCATGCGCGACGAAACCGTCGAGCCCCATACCGTTGGCGCCATTGTCGATCAGGCTGTTGTTGCTCAACTCAACGTACCCTGTTCCGCCGTTGCGCGAAGTCGTGGCGAGCATGCCGGCGGTGTAATTCTCCAATGCAACATTATTCCTGACGTAAATGGGACCTCGCTCCGCTTGAAAGAAAAATCCGACGCTTGCATTGCGTACCGTGTTGCCACTGACATGAACGTCTCCTGCCAGCTCCACGACCACTGCACCACCGCCGCTACCTGTGATGGTGAAGCCCTTGCCGCGGCCACCGAATACGACATGGTCGGCGCTGATCAGGACGGCGTGACTGCGAAAATCATTGATCGTGGTAACGTCCGCTCCATGCGTCGAGTACAGCTCCACGCGCTTGTCGATGCAGATGATGCACCGTGACGGCACCGGAGCGTGTTCTTCACCGGTATCGTCCTGATCGCCATCCCGATTCAGGTCGCCGTATTGGCCCGGCTCCACCAGAACAGTGTCGCCATCACGCGCATTGCCAAGTGCCACGTTGATCGTTCGGCACGGGTGATCTACGTCTCCGCAGTTCACACCGTCGACGCCTATCGTCGAGACAAGGAGCGTGCGCGACTTCGAGTGTTTGCGCTGGGCATCGCCAGCCGCACTCGCTGTCATACAAGCCGCTGTCAGTAGTAGCAACGTAAGTCGAGTCGACCAAATCATGGTATTTATCTCCTGCGTTTCAAAGCCCACCTGATCTCGCGAATCTACGAGTAGTTCTCGTGACTTTTGGACGCGCAGCCGCGATGAGATGCAACGTAGCACGAGAGGCGCACAGCAGATGTCATCCAGATGGATGACGTTTTCGACGGGTCTGATTGGATGGAACCCTTCGCCCGGACGATTGACGCGGCGACGCAGTAGGTTGTGTCGAGCACACTGGACCGCGTCGCCCCCGCGTACAGGACGGAGGTCAGATCGAACGTCGGCTGGGCATGCGGGCAGCTTGCCGCCTGGAGCCCGTCTTTCTGTGTTTCGCAGAACGTACGATATGTCTCTGCGATCGGATGATCCTGCGCGTACGCATAGTCCTGCTCGATACTTTCAGGCGGATACAGCAGGTTCAGGCCGATCTCGACACCGCTGGCTACGATGGGCGTCGGCCAGTTGTCAAACAGAGTCCGCGCCGACGCGACGTCAGCTATTAGATTGAATTCGGGGGATCCTTTCGGCACCGGTTTCCCCTGGAACTTCGACGCGCCGAAATTACCAGCCATGATGGACAGCAGCCGGACTTTTTGCGCAACGAGCTTGCGGCCGTCCATACCGCTGATCGCATCCGCCGGGGCTGTTGAGGAGCCGTGCAAGGTTGGTGCTGTAGCCAACCTGGATCATGACGCATGGAGCATCGCCAGGGCCAGGTCCGGGCCAACATGATCATGTCAGTCGAGGCCCATGCAGCTCGCGTAGTAGCTGACCGTTGCCGGCCAGTCCGAGAACAGGCCGATGAGCTTTACGTCCTTTGCGAGCACGTCCAGCGCCTTGTACATGTCGCTGTCCTTCTTGATCGCAGCACCGGTCGGATCGAAATCGTAGTAAGAGCCCACGCCGGCCGCGCCCCTTCGCAGGTCGACGCGCTCGAAGCTCCAGCTGATGAGGTCGAAGCCCATTGATTTCAGATCCTTCGCCAGCACCGCCGGTACGACGCGGTCGCCTTGAACGGTCAGCAACGCTTTGTACGACGGCGCCACGATCTTCACGCCCGCTCGACGCAGCGTCTTGAAGAATGCGTTCTGTTCATCGCGAGTGAGCAGCTGCTTGCCCGTGGTGTCGAAGAGAACGATATTGTCCGTGGTCGTGTTGTAGTCGACGAGGAGCACGGCTTGGTCGCCATAGGCCGTGTTGCGTACCCAATAGAGAACGTCATTCGGGTTGAACGACTGCGGCCACGCATCCTTGGGGCGAACACCGTTCGACTGCAACTCGTCGATGAGTGCCTGCGCATAGCGCTCCTGGCTGCCGAACACCGCCGCGATGGACTTGGCATCGCCAGCCTTGAGTTCCGGGGTGTGCTTCACCCCAAGCTTCTTGTTGAGCGCGATGCTTTCCGCGAACGTCATCAGTGTGCCGCGGCCGGTGTACAACTCGGTGCGCCACGAGGCTGTGCCGCCCTGGGACTGCTGAGCTGTCACGGCGGCAGGGTCGAAGGCATCCATCTTGCCGCGCAGACTCTTGAACTCATCGAGTGAGAGCTCGGACGTGCGACACTCGGCAGTGGCCGCTTTGATCACGCTGCCACTCGCGTCTAGCGTCGCAGGCGTGAAGGGCTTGACGCAACGATCGGCGTACTGCGACGTGAGTATATTCGTCGTGGTGTGCAGGTCGTTCTGCGCGTGGCGGCATACGAGCACGCCGTCGCTCGTGAAGGTGACGTCGCACTCGACGATTCCGGCGCCCATGCGTGCTCCAGCCTCATAGGCTTCCTGCGTGTGCTCCGGGAACTGCAGGGGCGCACCGCGATGCGCGATAGAGAAGTTCGTGCGCTTGACCGGCTCGTTTTCGCACGACTTCAACTTCTTTTTCAGCGGGCCATCGTCCATCCCCTCGACGAGGTAAAAGGGTCGTGGTCCGACCTGGACATTGTTTTCGTGCCACTCGTAGCCGTCCCAGCGACGACCTCGATCGTCAGCGTGTGTGTGTATCGCGGCGATGGCGGCAAAGAGACCCACAGCGATCGTCGCAGAGACTCGCAGGGACGTAGGCATTGTCTGATCCTCCTGGTTGATTCGTAGCCACTGCGCACGGTAGCGACTGCGTGCGGCATTCCGTTGACGCGCATGTGACGCACGGATGAACGGTCAATGAGAGGATCCCAGCAGACTTCGCATGCGGCGTTCTGTCTGCGCTGCGAGTAACGGAGGCGCTCTGGCACCAACGTAGACGAAAACACGCCTAGTCGCGGCGCCCGGACGGTCGGTCCCGCCGGGCGATGACGAGTTAGCAGGTCAGAAGCCGATCCCGCACTCCAGGAACGATAGTTCCCGAATGCTTTGATTGCGGAAGCCCGGCAGGTCGGAATCATCGAACGCAAACACAAAGTATTGATTCGAATTCGGCACACCGCCGAACGTGGCAGTGAAGTCGTTATCGTTGACCACGAACAGCGTATGCCGGTTCACGCCGCCCACCGTGACGTCCTCGCCAAACGCAATGCCTTCGATCTTCGCCGGAATTTTATCGGCCGAGATGCCGACAGCCGTAAGCTTGGCCACGACGTCCAGGAAGAGCGTCTTCGGCACGGCGAACGCCGACAGGTCACCGCTCTTGCCGGCGATGTTCTGTGCACCCGCCAGGTCAATCCTGTAGAGCTGCTTCACCTTGGCGATCGAATGATCGCCCAGGCCCTTGCCATCGCGTTCATCCAGCAGGAACTCATGGTTGTTGATTGCAAGGATCTCGCTGACGCCGGACCCGGCAGTGAGTTGGTACGCGTATTGACTGGTGATCCCCGTGCGAACATCCACCGTCATAATGCGGATGATCTTGTTCGTATCCTGCTCGAGAGATGCCTGCATCACGCCGACAAGTGTGCGGCCGTCGGGAG